>Ga0209573_1002266_pt1 | contig 25331 bp, 22 predicted proteins | sample TNRBio252014_DNA_FD_185870 | JGI IMG/M metagenome (GOLD analysis project Ga0209573, IMG submission 185870) | Wastewater treatment Type I Accumulibacter community from EBPR Bioreactor in Madison, WI, USA - TNR Reactor_6/25/2014_ DNA (SPAdes)... | ecosystem: Engineered > Bioreactor > EBPR >... | reverse complement strand
ATGGCCGGCTCGGCGCCGGTGGCAGGGGTGGGGGAATTTGACCGGGAGGGCCGGTGGCCACCCCGGGGGAATTTGCCCCTTCGCTCGCAAAACGCCGCGCCAGACTGCGGATCGTCTTGCGATCGATCTCGGTGATGCGGGCAATTTCGCGCTGGCTCTTTCCGGCGGCCAGCAGGGTGAAGACCGTGGTTTGCAGATGTGGCTTCAAGACGTTCACTCCAGACTCCCCTAAACAATCGAGGGGGGAAGATAACGTCCTGCCCGGGGATGCTCCGAAAGCGCTAAAAACGGGGCCCTATTGCTCCGTCACGCGACCTTCAGGGTGGGGGAATTTGAAGTGACCAAAGGTGGGGGAAGTTGACCGGCCAACGGGGTGACGGAGCAATAGGGCGCAGTCGCTGAACGCCCTGATACCTTCTGAGTCACTCACGCACAGACGAAACACGCGGCGTCGCATCTGGCGTTGTGCGGACACTTCGACAATCGGCACCCTCTGCATTTCCTCGCCGCGTTTCAGCAAGGCCGGCGATTGACCCTCGCCCTGGCAGGTGCCGGCGGAAGTCTCCGCCCTGCTTTTGTGATCAATATATCGTATAGTGTTCTTTATATCGAAATGCAGATAACGTCCTTGACTACTTACTTGACGATCATGCCAGCCCTCCCTGCGTTTTAGCCGCTAAAATTTTTTCAGTCAGCCCTGGGCCTGACTACCATACCCATGACGCGAATCATCTGCTCCTGCGTGGCCTAGATCCGAGACAGCACCGCCCGGATGGTGGCCTCACCAACCGAAGCCAGACGAGCGTCGTCGGTCAGCCAGAGCTTCAGCAGGCCGCCGAATCGGCCCAGGTCCAGGCGCTGCTACAGGACATGGGGCACGAAATGGTGGTGCATACCGTGATCACCGGAAGCCAGGCCCTCCTCGACACCGTCAGCGGCTTCGCCCAACTGGCCAGCCAGTTCCCGGCTGAAGCCCTGTTCGTGATCTGGCTCAACCCCTTCTGGGGAGCGGGTCGAGCACGGGGGCAAAAACTTCGAGCAGATGAAGGCCTACACCGCAAACAAGGCTCGGGTATCGGCCATCGTAAAGATCCCGGCGCTCAAGAAAAACACCTACGGCCGCGATCTGAGCGACATGCTGCAGGAGCGCCTGACTTTCGACGAAGCCCTGGCGACGGACACCCTCACGATCATGACGCGACAGCGCCTCAAGATCGTCAAGGAGCAATTGTTCAGCCAACTGGATAGCGCGGCGGTGCTGTGATGGCCGACCAGGTCGAAGAGCTGATCAAGGAAATCGCGGCCAAGCACGGCATAGCCGTCAGCCGCGACGACCCGATCCTGATCCTGCAAACAATCAACGCCAGGCTGATGCAGGACAGCGCCAAGGCCCAGCAAATCACGCTCGATCAGTACAAGGAAGAACTGGAAGCCATCGCGCTGCGCTGGGGAAACGACGCCAAGGCCAAAGCGGAAAGGATCTTGAATGTGTCCCTTGCGGCCAGCAAGGACGCGGCGGCGAAGCTCATGCAAAAAGGTGCGAAGGAGGCGGTAGCTTACGTGCGTGGTGAAGTCGATGTTGATGTGGCGCTGCGCCGGGTCGCGGGCCCAGTCCGAGACGCTCGCCGAATCGGTGCCTTGAACGTGGCCGCGTCGTGCATTACGTGTGTGGCGGCGGCGATCGCCTTATGGGCAGCTGTCCATTGAAAGCAAGCCTCGCCGAGCGCGACGTGCAGACCGAACGTATCCTCCCCAGCTCATCCAGATGCTTCCCTCTCCGCCACGTGCCGCCATTACTCAGCAGAGCGGGGAAAAGGCGCTGAAAGAAACCCTGACTGCGCGCCGCGCAACCTTTCGGCGCTCGCACTCTAGGCCACGTTCGGGACCGTCAAGTTTGCTCATCACCCTGAAGCACCGCAAGCGCAGCGGCAATCGGGTCGAGTAGCGCCTTGTCCGGCTCCTCGTCACAATCCGCACAGCGGTTTCGATAATTTCGCGCCATCGTCGCCATCCATGACGCGAATGCTTGCGGGCAGAGTAGGAAAGCGGGCGCCAGCGTCTCGACCGCCTCGCGCGCCAACCCGCATCGCTCAGACGGTCGCACAGATCCATCGCCAAGCGCGTCTTGCCGCTGCCGCCGCCGCCGACGATAACGCGGATCGAAATCGGCGAACTTGCAGAGCGGCTGTTCGCCCAGGTTTCGAGGCTCTGCAGCATTTCGTCGCGGCCAAACAGGGGAATCGCGCGCGCCTGCGCATAGAGCAGGCCGATGCGTCGCTCATCGACTCGGATCTTTCCCGTTGACGCATTCAGTCGGTTGCGCCTGGACCTCGCGCATGTCGTCGAAGGCAGCAAGGCTGGGCGCGGGAAACCCTCAATTTTTAGCGGCTAAAGACGTGTCACCGGGACAATCCACGGCTCAAATGCGCAGCCAAGACCGAGGCAACCGCCCTCCCCTGATCGTACCTGATGTTGGCGTTGCTGCCGCTTTCTGGCACTTTGTTGTCGAAATCGGATCGAGCATGCTTGATAAAACTCTTGCCGACCTGCTGAAAAACACTCTCTTTGTCGGTGTACAGGACCACGCCATCGTGGGTCTTGGTCTTGTCTGCGGGACTGGCTAAATACAGGTTGTAGATGCCGGGTTTGACGGTTCCGGCTCTGTCCACCTTGTCGTTCTGCCACTGCCCTTCCTGCTCATGCTGAACGATTCGTTGGCCGTTCATCACAAGAAGGCGCTGTTTCATGGGTTGATCCTATCCGGGAGTGCCGCTACATGGCTGTCAGGTAGAGCGGCGTGCACAATGAAGCTCACTACCTGCTACCTGCAGGGTAAAAAGCAGCGTGCAAGTCTAATACGACAGGTCGCAGTTGGAAATTACGAAGGAACGATTAGTCGTTTCTAAACAGCAGACTGTTACGCGGCTTTGCGCGAGCCGTCGAGAAAACAAAAGTCGTCCAATACCTCATTGACTTAGCATCTTCAGGGGTGGCTTTCTGATGGATGCAAGCTCTTCGACTTTATCGGTCTTTGGGGAAATCATTTTCGGACGCTGTATCAGCTCCCCGCCCTGTCTTGACGGCTTCAAGAAGGCCGCGCTGCTGCTCCTTCAACGCCTCGACATGACCGCGCCAGTTTGAAGCTTCTTCGCGCGCCTTTCCGACCTCTTTGCGCGCTTCGTCGCGTTCCATCTGCGTCGCGGCAAGACGCTCGGCAGCTCGATGCGCCTCCTGGGCAGCGGTCTTCCGCTGTTCCTGATGCGCCTGCTCGGCAGACTCGGCCTTGGCCCGAAGGGCCGCAACCTCGCTGCGAACCTGCGCAGCGTCCTGGTGGGCAAGGTCCAGCTCTGCCCGTAAATCCGCCGCTCGGCGATCAATTTCGATAGCCCGCTGCTCGGCTATGGTTGCCCGACTTTCGGCAGCCAGCTTGGCATTCGCCGTTTCTTGAAGCTGCTGCGCGAGGTCGCTCGAGCGCTTCTGTTCAGCGTGATTCTGGGCGCTTAGTTCCTCGATTTTCCGACATGCGGTCTCCAGCTCAACCGCCTGTGCGTCGTAGGCATCGCCAAGTTGCTTGTTGAGTGTTTCCGCCTCGGCGCGCTCGGCCTCCCACCCGGCTTGCGCAGCGCGCAGCGATTCGTTGGCCGTGTCCTGGGCGGACTGCCACAAGGCGGCCAGCGCCTGGTTATGAAGTTGATGGACAGCATCCGGAACAGTGATCGCCACCGGCGCCGCCTGGGCAGTCTGAGCGCGTCGCCACTGCTTCATCGCGGTAGCGGCATCGTTCATGTTGACTTTGGACGCCTTGCGGACCGCATCTACCGTAGGAAAGGATCCCCGGCCGGCCTGCTCATAGAGTGAGTCAGCAGCAGAGAAAATGCGGTCGCGGGTGTCTTTGTTCAGATCCATGTTCGCGGCTCCTTCAGTATGCAACGGCAAAAATAACGATAATAATCGTATTCTTCGTATTCTTCTTATTCTTCTTTTGCAAGGTTTACGGTGGCTGGGGCGCGCCCAAATCGAGAGCACGATCGAACGTTGATTATTCTGCACAGGGGCGCCAGGACGTTTGGCGACGGTTCTTGGCCTGCGGGATGAGCTCGTGGCCTTCTTGGGTTTCGTCTCCGAAAACGGATCACAAAGTACGCTAACGGTCATGACAAACGAGACACCCCGGATCATGAAAGTCATGACCGTTCCCCTCTTCCCCAGACCCTTCTCCCCCAAGGGAAGAAGGGAGCTTCGTGAGTCGCATACGCGACTTTCACATTAAGGGTGCGCTGAGGCTGGCACCCAGCAGTAGCGGGTAGGAATGGACACGCCGAGGTCGGGGGTGCAACCTTCGGGGCAGCACACGAAACCGAAGAAATCGAATGTCAGGTCATGGGCCTTCGACGATTGAAAATAGTCCGCCCGCCAACATGACTTTGCGTTGTACTACGCAGCAGCAAGCTCCGATTGCTAACACAGTCACTGACTGGCCGGCGTTTGTCGACCTAAACAAGCCGGTGGAGCGTTCTCAAACCGGCCGTTGAACGGGTTCAGCCAACCCAAAGCGGCCAGTGATCACTCGATCAGCGCGGACTTTAATCCGGCCGCGGCGGCGGAGATTGCGGGATTGGTTGCACGGCCTGCGCCAAGAACGGTGAGTCGATGGTCTCAAGTTCTTTCGTTGTGATGCCACAACAATCGAGCCGGATCTTGATCATCAACGATCCGAAGAAGTCGTCGCTTGGGGAGGGGCGACCAACACCAAGGCATTGCAGGCCTGTAGCGAAAGCAAACTGAAAGTATGAGTCCATAACCTGACTGCACAGTGACAGCCAGGAGACGGCAATGCAAATCACAGGAATGCTTCACGGGAGCCGATTGCTCGAATTCGTCGAATTCCCGAGTGCCGAAATCCTCGGCCCTGACGCCAGCGAGGAAGCCATCAAGGCGATGATCGAACGCCACGGCTCGGTGTTCGTCAAACCGGTATTCAAGGGTGGCGTCGGCAAAAAGGGCAAGGCTGGCTTGATGGGCCACGCCAAGGACCTCAAGGCCGCGCTGGTCGAGAAAGAGCGCCTCTACTTCGTCGAACACCGCCACGGCAACCAGATCGCCAAGGCCAACGGGGTGACCTTCGAAGGTGCGGTACCGGCCGAACATGAAGTGTATTTCTCGCTCTCGGTTTCCACCGAGTTCCGTGCCCCGACATTGACGATCACCCATTGCGGTGGCATGGCTATCGAAGAGGTGGACGAAAAGCAGATCGCCCGCGTGCCCTTCGACGCACTTACCGGCATGAAGTCCTTCGTGGTGGCCAACGCACTCGTCGACATCGGCGCGCCGACCGAAATCATCTCGCCGCTAGTCCAGCAACTGCCCAAGCTGTGGGAGCTCTATCACAACTTCGGCATGACCATCCTCGAGCTCAACCCGATCCGCATGCGCCCGGATCGGCGCGGTCGCCTGACCCCGGTCGCCTGCGACTTCAAGTGCGGCTTCGATCGCGACGACGCGCGGTGGCACCGGCTCGACCTGCCCGCCCATCTGTTCGCCGCCGACTATTCGGACTTCGAGCAGGAAATCAACCAGTTGCGCACCCACCAGGGCCAGAGTGATGTCTACGTGATCAATGACAAGGGGACCATTCTTGCCCCAACTTTCGGTGGCGGCGCCAACTCTCTGGTCACGGAGATGCTCGGCGACGAAGCGATCATTTCCTCTGATTTCGGCGGGAGTCCACCTTACGAGAAGATGAAGTCAGTCGCCGCGATCTGCTTCAGGCACTGGCTGGCCCAGTCCAACGTGCTCTTCATCATCGGTGGCAAGTCGAACAACACGGACATCTTCGAGACCTTCCGCGCCATAGCCGACGCATTGCGCGAGCACTTCAGCAAGCACGGCCCGACCCCGCTGTTCGTGGTCATCGGTCGTGGCGGCCCGAACCTGGTGCGCGGCATGGGCGCGTTTCGCGACACCTGTGAAGCGCTCGGTCTACCCTACCGCTTCTTCGGCTTCGATTCCGCGATGAGTGAGGTAATCGACTACGCCCACGAGATCAATGAATGGATGAAGGCCGGCGGGCGCGAGGCCATCGCAGCGAAGCTCTTCATCCCGTCCGCCAGGGCAGCCTGAGCAGTCCTGGTGCGTGCAACCGCGCTCCCCGATTTGTACCTGACCCGCTTTGGCAGCAAGTACTCACAGGGCACAAACGCCGGTGATTCATCCGCGCTGCCCGCAAACAGCACGCAGACTCAAGGAGACAGACATGCACCAGCAGGGTGTGGGAGATTTCCACTATTACGTCGGAATCAGTTCCCTCTCGCAGATCGCCAACCGCCACGATCGGGTGTGCGTCTTGAATATTCTCGGCACCGAATCCTCCGAGGTGACCCCCGTCAGCCATGTGTGGTCGGGCGGAAACATCGTCTTCGGCACCGCCCCTGGGCGGGGTGGGACGGTCCTCGATACGTCGATCGGCCCGATTCCTGTCTACAACAGCGTTCGCGAGGGGCTTGACGCAGGACACCACTTCAACTGTGGTGTCGTTTACCTCCCGCCGACGGCGGCACGCGATGGCGTCGCGGAACTCATCCGGGTTAATCCGGAACTGAAGAAGATATTCATCGTTACCGAGAAGGTTGCGGTGCATGATGCCCGCGAGATCCGCGCGATGGGCCAGCAGGCCGGCATCGATATCTTTGGCGCCAACTGCCTGGGCGTAGCTGATTCCTGGAATCAGGTGCGCATCGGGGGTGCATTGGGTGGCGACAGTCCGTCAGACACCCTCAAGCGCGGCTCGATCGCGATCCTCTCCAACTCGGGCGGCTTCACCACCACCATCGCGCAATACCTGCGTATGGCCGGCTGGGGAACGACCACCCTGGTGTCGAGCGGAAAGGACGTCTACATCCATTACGCGGCTCCGGAGTTCGCTTTCGCGCTAGCAAACGACGCGCGCAGCCGGGCCGCGGTTCTCTATTGCGAGCCAGGCGGCTACTACGAGCGCGACGCCGATTTTACCAAGCCGGTGGTGGCCTGCGTGGTTGGCCGCTGGAAGGCCAAGCTGACTCGCGCGGTGGGACACGCGGGTGCGATGGCGGGGGGCAACGACGATGCCATCGCCAAGGAGCGCTGGTTCATGGAAAAGTTCGGGGTGAGTGACATCTATTCCCCGGAAAACCCGGTCTTCTCGGCCAAGGGCGCGTTGGTAACCAACATCGCTCACATTCCGGCCGCTCTCACCGCAGTCATGCGCGCCAATGCCACGCTGCCCGATTTCGAACCAGAAGGCTCGATGGAGCTCAAGGCCTGGTTCGCCTCCAATGCGGACGTCGACTTGCCCGCTGCGCTTGACCTGCCGGTGGTCACCGCCATGCCACCTTACGGTGAGCAGATCGTCGCCCTGACCGGCCAGGTGGGCACCGTATTCCCGCGTCAGAACATGAAGGATTCGTCAGGCGCTTCGCAGATGGACCCGCGCACACAGGTCTCCAGCCTGCATGGCGTTTCAATGCTGCAGGCCGCGCAGAACACGTTCGAGGCAAATCTTGCGCTGGCTCTGCTGCGCGAAGCTGGTGGACCCAACGACCGCGCGCTGGTGAACATCGGCGTTGGCGCTTTCACTAATCTCCATGGCGCGCCGGCACTGGCGGCCGCCCGGGCAGCTCGGGAAGCGGGTAACGCCCCAAACACCGTCCTGGCCGCCGCGGTGGCCACGGTTGGCCCACGCTTGGCCGAGAACGCGCGCAAAGTCGCGGCTCTGATGATCGACCTCTTCTCCGGGGCCGGTTTGCGCCGCGCCGAGGATGAGAACTTCGATCTCTCCACGGTGACGACCGACGCGGCGGCCCGCAAACTGCTCTTCAGCGCCGAACCCGATGCCCTCGCCAGCGCAATGATTGCAGCGGCCAGCGCCCGCGGTGTGCGCTCCGCGCCGCTCGCCTGGCTGCTTGCGCAAGGCGGCTACCCGAATGCCGACGCCGTTCTCGCCGCGCTCACCACCACGCTCGCCTGGGGACCGCTGCAGCGCAAGCGCGTCTCGCGCACCACGGTCGAGAACCTGCCCTGGTGGATGCGCATCATCGGCACCCTGATTGGCGCCACCGCGGACGTCAACGCACACTGCCAGGACAGCCTGTGTGGCATTGCACGGCAGGAACTGCTCGGCCAGCGCTCGCTCACCGAGGTGGCCGCCACCGCCCTGCTGGGTCGCCAGCCCGGCGTCGACGATCTGTTCGCTTTCCAGACGCTGACCGGCCTGTTGTTGACCAATGGTCCTGGGTCGATCTCGGCCCAGGGTGCCAAGGGCGCGGTCTCGGCCGACGGCCCGGAGACTCCCTCGCGGGTACAGCTCAACAAGGCGATGATCGGCTTCCTCAGCCACTCCGGCTTTGCCCACGGTGGTAACGGCTTCGAGGGTGTGTCCTTCCTGCTCGAGCGCTTCGCGGGCCACGCCCTCGCCGATCCGGCCAGTCCCGACCACGGTCTCGATCTCGACGCAATGACCCGCAGCTTTGCCCGCGAATACGGCGCCGAGCGCGCCGCGCGCAAGGAGACCGGGGCCGACGGACGCAACATCCCGTGCGTCAATCATCCGGTGTTCAAGGACAAACCGGTCAATATCGACCCGCGCGAGGAATTCGTTCGCCAGCTCTTCGAGAAGCGTGGCGAATACAACGTCTTCCACGACTACTACCGCAAGCTGGTGCAAGCGCTGTTCGATGAGGGCGTCACCCGCAACGTCTTCTGCGTGAACGTCGACGCACTGATTGCCACCCTGCTGCTGAAGATGATGTGGCCCGCCAGGCAGGCAGGAGACCTCGCCGCGGCCGAACTCGAAACTGCGGCCTTCACTGCCTTCCTCTACGGGCGCATGATCGGTTGTGCGGCCGAGATTGAAGACCACTTGAACCGCGGCCGCAACATGGATACGCGCACACCGCAGTCGCTGGTGAAATTTGTTGCTTGAATGAAGTTCACCACGGAAAGGAGAGACAAAATGGACCATAGACTAAAACCATTTCTTACCAACGCCGGAGGAAAATCGCAATGATTAACGCTAGAACAAGACTTTTTCCCGCGCTTGTGCTCGCCATCACCGGCCTTGCTCTACTGCATGGTGGCGATGCCCATGCTGAAGACGGATTCACCAAGGCTGACACGCATACACATACCTGGGTGCACTGTTACGATGCCACGAAATCCGGCGGCGGCGTCGATACGTCGGCGTGCGCGCCCGCGCCTCGACGTTATACGCCAGAGGGTGTCCTGCCCTACGACAAATTGCAGGCTGTATGGGAAAAGAACGGCATCAACTATGGCGTGCTTGTCCAGGTCAGCTTCATGGGCACGGACAACTCGTACATCGTTGACCTGGTCAAGAAACATGACAACCTACGCGGCGTTGTCGTTCTCACCAATGCGGACGGTTCTCTGGATGAACAGTCCTTTAACGACGAAATCCTTCAGCATTATCACGATATCGGGATTCGTGGCATTCGTCTTAATCTGAACGGGATGAAGGCGGAGGAGATGGCAGCGATCAACGCCGCCATGGACATGGATGCCGGCACGCCAGGCTTCAAGAAGCTCTGGAAGTTCATGCGCGACCATGACTGGCACATTGAAGCGCAGCAAGGCGGCCAACAATGGGTGGATCTCATCGCTACGCTTCTCAAAACGAACTGCCGCGTGGTCGTAGATCACTTCTCTCGTCCCGACAAAAAGCTAAATATCGAGGACGAAGGCTGGAAGGCCGTTCTCAAAGCAGGGGAAACGGGCCGCGTCTGGATGAAGGTCTCCGGCTCCTACCGGCTTGGCGTGAGCGAAGAAATAATGATGGAGTACGCGCGCTTGGCGAAGAAGCACTACGGCATCAATCGCCTGCTATGGGGTTCGGATTATCCCTACACAGGATGCAAGGACATGCCCATGGCCTGCGAAGACAGCGAGGATTACGCCGTACTCTTCAAGCGCCTTCAGACCTGGTTTCCGAGCAAGGCCGACCAGAAGGCGATTCTTCAGGACAACCCTGCCGAGGTTTTCGGGTTTCCGCTTACGAAGAATTGATCCGAAACACTTTCAAAAGAAGTAGTGGCAGAGCACTTGAATACCCGTGCGTGCCCCTCGACGAAGTGTGTACGTGGTGAATTTATTTTTGAGGCGATGGTCGCCAAGAATTCGCCACGCACACGCAATCAGTCGGTGATACGCAGGAATAACCGGTAGAGCGCCGGGGCACCGAGGGTCAGCAACACCACCCGCAATACGTGACAGACCGTCACCAGCGGCACGCCGAGCTGCAGCACCTTGGCGGTGATGCACATCTCGGACACGCCACCAGGCGCGGCAGCCAGTACCAGCGTGGCCAGCGGCGTGCTCGACGCGGCCGCGGCGGCCAGTGCCAGCAGGAAGCCGAGTGCCACGGCGAGGAGCGCTGAAACCGTGGCTGCGGCAAGAAACCGTGGCGCTGCGCGGAAGAACGATGGCGAGAATCGGCAGCCGAGGGCGCAGCCGATCAGTAACTGGCCGCCGTTGACCACCCAGCCGGGCAGCGCCGACAGGCTGACGCCGAAGCCCGTCACCAGGCCTACCCCGAACAGTGGACCGAGCACCCAGGCATTGCCAACGCGCATGGCCGCAAGCAGGGCCACTCCGCACAGGCTGACAGCGACGAGTGCTGGTAGTCGTGCAGGGACGACCACGGAGGCAAGCGGCAGATAGAGGTCGCTGCCATGAGCACCGACCCAGCTCAGCCCGAATGGCACTACGGCGACCACCAACATCACTCGCAATGCGTGCGCCGAAGCAATTCGGTCGACTGCGCCGCCAAAGCGTTCGGCAACTACTGCCATTTCGGACGCGCCGCCAGGCAGTGATGCGAAGAAGGCTGTCGGTCGATCCTCCGCCGTGAGCCTTGCGGTAACCAGCGCACACAACATGCCGATGAGTAGCGCGCCACCGGCGATCACGGCGACCAGCAGCAGGTTGGCCGTCAGAAAACCGAGCACCGCCGGGGTGAAATAGAGCCCGAGGGCGGTTCCGATTGCCCACTGACCGGCCTGCCGCCCGCCGGCGAGCGGCCGTAGTGGTGCGGCGAGCATGCGCAGCAAGGCAACTGCGAAGAGAGGACCCAGCATCCACGGCAATGGGCTATGGACGCCCTGGGCCGCGAACCCGGCGAGCCCGGCCAGGGCCAGAGTCAGGCAGACGAAAGCGAACGAACGCGCGCCAACGGCGACGGCAGGTTCCAGGGGCGGCATGGCTTGGAGGCGAAGTGGTCAGGGCAGCGGTGCGATTGTCTCGTGCCATTGCCGCAGGAAGTCTCGCCGTTTCATCTGGTCGAGATAGGCCAGCAGGTTCGTGCCGATGACTATCGGACGGAAGGCGAGGCCAAGGCGCTGTCGTAGATCCTCGGCAGCTTCGTCGGCTGGTACCTCGGCACGCACTGAATAGAAACCCGGCTTCTTCGACAGCAGTTGCTGGCCACGTGGCGAGAGGAGGTAGTCGAGCCACAGCCGCGCGGCATTGGGGTGCCGGGCCTGGCGAGAGATGAAGGCCACCCGACTGATCACCAGGGTGTAGTCGTGCGGGAACACCACCCCCAGCCGTGGGTCCTGCGTGGCACGGGTCAGCGCGTAGGATCCGAGCACGTTGTAACCGAGCAATGCCTTTCCCGAGGCGACCTGGTCGAGGATTTCCGCGGTCGAGGCCACGGTCTGGATGCCGATCCGGCCAAAGGCCTCGGCAAGGCGCCAGAAAACCACCGGATTGGCGACCACATCCTGAGTTTGCAGCAGGAGACCGATTCCCGAGCGTGCCGGGTCGTAGGTCGTCAGCCGGTTCCGGTAACGCTCTGGCGTGCGGGCCAGCAAACGGAGCAGTTCGGCGTGGCTGCCGGGCACCTCGTTCGCAGTCATCAGTCGGCGGTTGTAAACCATGGCAATCGGCTCGAAAGTGGTGCCGAAGGCTTCATCCCTCCATACCGCCCAATCAGGCAGTGTCGCCGTCTCGGCCGATCGATGCGGCTGCGCGTGGCCGTCATTCACCAGCTTGAGCTGCAGGTCCATCGCCGAGCTCCAGAGCACGTCAGCCCTGCCACCTTCCTTGGCCTCGGCCAGAAAGCGCTGGTAAAGCTCGACGGAGTTCAAGTCATGATATTCGACGCGCACACCGGGAAACAGTTGGGTAAAATCACGCTCCAACTCACGGACAACCGTTTCGTCTGTCGCCGCGTAGATCACCACCGCGCCTTCGCGAGCGGCAGCTGCGTGGCGATCCGACGTGGACCCGGCCGCGACCGGCCGCGAGGCGACGATCAGTACACATAGCAGGACGATCAGCCGGCGTGGCAGTCGCAACACGGCACACTTCCAGATGTTGATAACGAAACGAGCATGGTCGCCGTGACCGTTCTCGGTGAGCGGCGTCCAGGTCAGAAGTTGTGACGGATGCCGGCCAGGAGCGTCTGGTTGGTCTCGCCGGCGGCGCCGACATCGGAAGGGCTGACGCCAAGGCTGTCTTTGTCATTGTCAACATAGACATAACCAGCATACAACAAGGTGCGCTTGGATAGGCTGGTGGACCAGCCGAGCATGTAAGCCTCGCTCCTGCCGTTCAGTGTGTAAGCGGGACGATTGTGTCCTTGATCCCAGTCGGTCTGACCATAACCGAAATGAATCTTGCTTGCCGCCGCGACCGGGACGACCGCACCAACCGTCCATGTGGAGTTGTCCAGGTTGGTGACGTTCTTGTCATTCTGAGCCTGATACGAGCCCACAACTTCCACGACCTTGAAGTCATAGGAAGCACCAATGTAGCCCTCGTTGATGTCCTTGCCCTGGCCGGGTGTGTGGAAGCCCGTCGGGTAGACGTTCTGACGGGTCTGGTAGACCAGGTCGATGTTCAGCGGGCCGTTGGCGTAGTTGCCACCCAGACCAAATTTGCCGTTGTCGGTGGTACTGGCGTTGTTGTAGCCACCCGTGCTGTTCTCGCCAAAGCCATAGATCGCCTTGCCGGTGAAGCCGGAAAAGTTTGGCGAAGTGTAGGTGACGGCATTGTTCCAACGGGCACCACTGCTCGGAGTGATGGTGTTGCCAGCGTCAGAACTCAGGAAAGCCTGCGGCGAGAGGCGCGGGGAGCCGCCAAAGGGGCTATTGTTGCTGGTGGCGTCATAGCCTGGGGCATACTGACGACCGAGCGCGACGGTGCCGAGCTTACTGCTCGACAGGCCGACGAACTGCTGACGGGCGTTGAGGCCGCCGCTATTGCCAACGCCTCTGTTCTGGTCGATGTACAGCGAGTACTCAAGAGTAAAGATGGCCTTCAGGCCATTGCCCAAGTCTTCCGAACCCCTGAAACCAAGACGAGAACCACTGCGCATGCCGGACTCTACGCCGCTGAAGGTGTTGGTGCCACTCTTGCCTGCGCCAGCGTCACCCGAACCGTAGATGTAGCCCATATCGGCAATGCCGTAGATAGTGACGTTGGACTGAGCAAGGGCAGTGCCCGAAGTCAGGGTGGCAACGGCGAGTGCGATGAGTTTCTGTTGCATGGTGAGTCTCCTTCTTTGGTCTTGGAAATGTGGAAGCGGAGCCGCCGTGCTGGTCCACCTGGCTACGTCTCGCCCGCCAACGCGGGCTTGTCGATGGGCTTCGTTTGCAGGAAGATGGTCACTCATCAAACTTTCAATCGGCTTTCATCACCATGCGCTTGCTTCTTGTGGAAGACGATGCACAGTTGGCCGAATGGCTGCTGAAGGCGCTGACTCAGTCTGGTTACGCGCTAGACGTGATGAATCGTGGTGACTATGCGGACCATGCTCTGCTGACCCAACCGTACGACGCAGTGATCCTCGATCTGTCTCTGCCGGGGTTGGATGGCATCGAGGTGCTCAGGCGAATGCGCGACCGCAAGCCAACCGCACTGATGCCGGTCCTGGTGCTGACCGCACGTAACAGTACCGAGGACAAGGTGCGTGGCCTCAACCTCGGTGCCGATGACTATCTGTCCAAGCCTTTCGAGCTCTCCGAACTTGAGGCGCGTATCAAGGCGCTGCTACGGCGGGCTGGCAGTCTGGTGCCGACGGTGCGCATCGGCGCTCTCGAGTTCGACACTGTCTCTCGGCTGGCCAGCGTGCGCGGCAAGCCGCTGGCCCTGACGCCGCGCGAGCTGGGGGTGCTCGAGGCTCTGATTTCCCGGCAGGGCCGCCCGGTTGCGCGCGATACACTGTTCGAAAAGGTGTTCAACTTCGATGAGATGGCAAACCCGGAAGCAATCGAGATCTATGTCCACCGTCTGCGCAAGAAGCTAGAGGGTTCGGGTGCCGTTGTGACAACGCTGCGCGGTCTCGGCTACGTGATCGCAAGTCCCGATGAGCCCCCAAGCGGTCTGCCGTGAAGCGCGCCAACAGCCTACGACGCCGGCTGGTCCGCTGGCTGCTGCCATCCTTGCTACTGCTACTGGTGATCAATGGCGTACTCTCCTACCGGGGCGCACTCGACGCGGTAAATCATGCCTTTGATCGTTCTCTCGCCGCCGCCATCAGATCGATTGCCGAGCGGGTGTACTCGCTGGAAGGCAACATTTCGGTGGATGTGCCGTATGCGGTCTTCTCCATGGCGGGGGCTGGGGTGCAGGAGCGGATCTTCTACGCTGTGATCGCTCCGGACGGAAAACTGATCACCGGTTACGATGCTCTGACAGCGCCTGATGGCCTGATGGTCGACGCCCCGCCACGTATCGTCGACAGCCATTATCGCGATGAGAGCGTGCGTGTCGGCGCGATGAAAAAACAGCTCTACGATCCTGCACTGACAGACGGTGATGCCGCGACCATCGTCTTTGCCGAAACCACGGAGTCCCGGGCTGTCATGGCGCGTGAGCTATTCCTCGACAACCTGATGCAGCAGTTGTTGCTGCTGGCACTCGGTACTGTGATGTTGACCGTCGCACTGTCCACGGCATTCAGGCCGCTGCTCGAGTTACGCGACGCTATCCGCAAGCGCCGCAATGACGACCTGACGCCGATTGACGAGGAGGGAATTCCGACCGAGGTACGGCCGCTGATCGATGCCATCAACCATCACAGCGAACGGCTGTCGGGCATGCTGATGGCGCGGCGCCGCTTCTTGGCCGACGCGGCACACCAGATCCGCACCCCGCTGGCGGTGCTTGGCACCCAGGCCGAGTACGGTCAACGCCAGGACGATCCGGCCGAGATGCGCGACACCTTCGCGGGTCTGATCGGCACGATTCGCAGCACCCGGAGGATGGCGGACCAGATGCTTGCGCTGTCACAAGTCGAATCGGTCGAGTGGTCGTCGCAAGAGCCGCAATGGGTGGATATCAGCCGGCTTGCCAGGGACGTGGCACTGGAACTGGCGCCGGAGGCACTCAAGAAGGGCATCGAGCTGGCGTTCGAGGATGGTGGCGAGGCGTGCATCAATGGTAACGCGCAAATGTTTCACGAATTGATCACCAACCTGCTCGATAATGCGATTCGCTACAGCCCGCGGGATACCGAGGTGGTCATTGCGACCGGCGTTACGCACGATGCGGTCTTGCTGCGGGTAAGCGATCACGGGCCGGGGATTCCACTCGGGGAACGCGACAAGGTCTTCCAGCGTTTCTACCGCATTCTGGGTCATAGCGCAGTGCCTGGCAGCGGTCTGGGACTTGCCATCGTTCATGAAATCGTATTGGCCTATCACGGTACCATCACCCTCGACGAGCAGCCGGGTGGCCACCACGGATTGATCGTTGTGGTGAAGTTCCCGTGCGACCGACACGCGAGCTGACTGCCTCGGGCACAAAAAACGGGGCGCTTGTAGCGCCCCGTGGGAAGATGCATCGCAGTGGAAGGCCGACGCATCATCAGGTCGAGCGGTACCGGGGAGGAGAAGCCGCCGCTCTAACCGAACTCATGCGGTCGCCGGTGGCTTGCGGCGCGCATCGATAACTTTGGCCAGCCGCGGTCCCAGCAGCATCGCGATAGCCGCAATCCACAGACCAATCGAGATCGGGCTGGCGAAGAGAATGCCGAGTTCCCCATTGCTGATCGATAGTGCACGGCGCAGGTTTTGCTCCATCATGTCACCGAGCACGAATCCGAGGATGAAGGGCGCCATGGGGAAGTTCATGGCCCTGAGCAGGAAGCCGAATCCACCCAGCAGCGTACCGACAACGAGATCGAAGGTGGTGCCATGCACGGCATACACCCCGACCATCGAAATAGCTGCGACGCCCGGCACCAGCAGCCAGTTCGGAATCTGCAGGAACTTGACGAAAACCCTGACCAACGGGATATTCATCAGCACCAGCATCACGCTGGAGATCGCCAGCGAGGCGATTAGGCCCCAGACGATCACCGGCTGCTCCTGGAACAGTGTCGGACCCGGCGTAATGTTGTAAAGAGTCAGCGCGCCGATCAACACCGCCGTGGTTCCGGAACCGGGCACGCCGAGGGTCAGCATCGGGATCAGCGAGCCGTAGGCCGAAGCGTTGTTCGCAGCTTCCGGAGCTGCCACGCCGCGGACGTCGCCTTCACCAAAACAGTGATCCTTGCCCGCCATGCGGCGCTCCATCGAGTAGGTCATCGCCGAGGCAATCGAAGCACCCGCGCCCGGCAACACGCCAACGAAGAAACCGACCACAGAGGAACGCAGCATGGTCCACCTGGTGAGCGCGAACTCCTTCCTGTTGAACATCGTGCGTCCGGTCACGTCAAGTGCCTTGGTGCCACCGTGATGGCCTTGCAGCATCAGCAGGAGTTCGCTGACGGCGAACAGACCAATTACCAGCACGATGAAGGGAATGCCGTCCGAGAGGTGGATAAGATCGAAAGTGTAGCGGTAGACGCCACTGTTCGAGTCGATCCCCACGCAGGAAATCATCAACCCGATCAGCACCCCGACCATGGCTTTGAGCAGGGAATCACCCACCAGGCCGCCGAGGCAGGAAAGGGCCAGCACCATCAGCGCGAAATACTCGGCCGGTCCGAAAGCCAGCGCCCAGTTGGCGAGTATCGGAGCGAAGGCGATGATACCGATGGTGGCGATAATGGCACCGGTAAAGGATGCGACCGCCGAAATCGACAGCGCCGGCCCGGCGAGCCCATTCTTCGCCATCGGGTAACCGTCGAGCGTGGTCATGACCGCCCCCGCGTCTCCAGGAACATTGATCAGGATGGCCGAGATGCGGCCACCGAACTCGCAGCCAGAATAGACTGCAACGAGCAGGATCAGAGCGGACTCCGGCGGCAGCTTCATTGCATAAGCGATAGGGAGCAGGATCGCCACCCCGTTGATCGGCCCCAACCCTGGCAGCATACCGATGACGGTGCCGAGGAAAGCGCCGATCAGGCATATGAGGAGATTGGTGGGGGATGCGGCGACGGCAAAACCGTCGAGTAGATGAGAAATGGTTTCCATGGCTTACCCCAGTAGTGGCTTCAGCCAGAAGCCCGTTGGCAGTACGACGTCCAGGAGCCGGTCGAAAAGCAGAAACAGCACCACGCCGAGGGACGTGCCACCGACAAGTGATTGCTTCCAGCTGCCGCCAAAGAAGCGTGCCAGTGGGATGCTCATGAGTGTGGTGGCGACCACGAAGCCCAGCTTGTCGAACAGCAGGGCATACGTCAGCACCACCAGGAACATACCACCGACACGCAGCAACACGGGCGATGGAGCCCATTCGGTGGCCGGACGCTTGCTCACCACCAGGCCAACCGCGCAGACGGCGAGCAGGGCGAATACGAGCAGTGGGAATGCGCGCGGGCCGACCGGTTCATATGAGATTGGGGCCTTGAGATCCCAACCGAAGAAGATGCCGCCTGCCGAGAGCAGCAGCAGAAAGACGCCAAAGATTCGCTCGCTCATGTGTTTTCCAGTCGCGTGAAATGGGTCGAGATGCGGGGTCGAGGTGCGGCGACCAGCGCCGCCGAAGCGATGCCATGGCCGACGGGAGGTAAGGGCCGGCAGCTTATTGGGCAACCATCCCGAACTCTTTCGCGAGTTTTGCGTAGTGCTTCACACGGTCCTTTACATAGGCGTCGAGCTTGTCGCCGGTTATGTTCAAGGGGAACAGGCCCTGAGCTTCACGCAGTTTGGCGAACTCGGGGGAAACCAGCATCTTGTCGAAGGTGCCAACCCACCACTTGTAGTCGGCATCGGAGACTTTCGGGCCTACGTAGTAACCACGGATGATCTCCCACTCGACGTCGTAGCCCTGCTCCTTGGCAGTCGCCACGTTGCTGAGAGCACCAGGCAGACGCTCGGCGGCCATGACGCCCAGCACGCGAACGCGGCCGCCCTTCAGATGCGCCGTCAGCTCGGACGCGTCACCCGAGTAAACCTGCACATGACCGCCCTGCAGCGCTGTCATCGCCTCGCCGCCACCCTCGAACGCCACATAGCGCATGGCCTTGAAATCCACCCCGGCGGCCTTGGCGATCAGCGCGGACTTCATCCAATCCTGACTGCCCACCGAGCCGCCTGCACCAAATACCACCTTGGTGGGGTCGGTGTTGAGTGCCGCCATGAGGTCCTTAAGGTTCTTGTAGGGAGAATCTGCACGAACAATGATCGCGCCGTAGTCAGTTCCTGCGGTGCTGATCCACTTCACGTCGTTCACGGTGTAGCGGCCGAACTTGCCGATCGCCAGGTTAAGCAGGGAGCCACCGGAAAACGCCACGATCGTCCCGCCTTCGTCAGGCCGCTGGGCGATAACCGTGTTGTAGGCAACCGCGCCGATGCCACCGGGCATGTAGGTCACGCGCATTGGCGAGTCGATGAACTTGCCGTCTTGCAGACCGCCCTGGGCAAGTTTGCAGGTCAGGTCGAAGCCGCCGCCGGGCTTGGCCGGGGCGATGCATTCGGTTTTTTGGGGTGCGGCCTGGGTGGCGCTCATCGCGACAGTGGCGGCAAGAGCGAGCAGTGTCTTCTTGATCATTTCGGTTCTCCTCCGTGCTGGTCTGGGATCATGTACCGAAGGTATCTCCTGTACATGCGTGTCAACGATAGAGCGAGCCGCTTTCGATCTGCTTTCAGCTATCGGTCGCCGGCGGGTGTTACGTCTACAAAAGGTCTCAACGAGGAAGCGCTGGCGTCCATAGCGCTTAGACTGGTGCAGCTCGGCGTTGGACAGCTGATTGTTGCCGGCGGCGAGACCGTCAAGGCCCTGGGAATCAGCGGCCTGCGCATCGGCCCGGAGATCGACCCCGGTGTGCCCTGGACGGTCGCCATCCACAACGACCGAACCGAGCGTACGCTGACATTGGCACTCAAGTTGGGAAACTTCGGCAGCGTGGACTTCTTCATGAAGGCCTGGGACCTTCTGGCTTGAAGTTTTGGCTTGATATATCGGTTTCTGAGCAAAACTGTAGTGCTGGCGAGGTAGTTTTTTGAAGGATAAAAGAGTGGTTACGAGCTGGATGGGTTTGGACTTGCTTGGTTATAAAAGGTTAAAAGATGGTTAACGCCCCAAAAATTGCCTTAAAAATATTTACAAAACAATAGCTTAGAAAAACAGCCCCTGCGTCATCTGTCACGATTTCATGCGTCATCTGTCACGCTTTCATGCGTCATCTGTCACGGTTTTCGCAGCGAAGTGGTCAATTTCATGCGTCATCTGTCACGAAACATGCGTCATTTGTCACGATTGGCGGCGGTTTGGTGGATCTGGAGTGATGTGTCGAGAAAGTTATCCACAAGGGAGGTCGGTAATCGGGGTTTTGATGCTCAAAACCGTGACAGATGACGCATGGTCGACGAGTTTGCCCTGCGTCATCTGTCACGCCTCATGCGTCATCTGTCACGATTCTGTGGATAACTTTGCTCCACGGGTATTCGAAGAGGGCTTTGGGACAGGTGCTCGGGAAAGTCGTGACAAATGACGCATGGATAGAAACAGGGTGCTCGCGCGCCGTGGTGGTGTGCGCTGGCCGTGCCGTCATTCGTTGACGACGTAAATGCTGTCGTCGGTGTGTAGTTGCACGCACTTGACAATGCCGCTGGCCTCGATCTCGGCGCAGGCTTCGCGTGCTGTGCGTCGCCACCCGTAGACGGTCTTGCTCGTGGAGCCACACATTTCACGGAATCTGTCGAGTTTTAGGGGAAAAGGTTGCTTGTGGCTCTCGATGTAGTCGGCCAGGCGGCGGGCGACGGGAGACAGGGAGCGGTAGGTTTCCCAGGAATGATTGGTGAAGGTGTTGCCGGCGAAGAGCACGATCAGGTTGCGGTCGATCCAGACGCGGTATTGCGTGAGCTTGCCTTCAGCGTCGTTGATGGCGCTGTACTTGTCGATCAAGGAGATTGCGCCGCTCTTGCCATAGGCTTTCTCGTTGAGGACCAGCACTTCGTTGGCCTTGAGGCGAGAAATGCATTCGCGGACTTTGTTGTAGTAACGGCCGTTCTTCGCCCAACCCAGGTCGCGGACGAGGTCCTTGACGGAGAACTCGAAGGGTTCACCCAGGGGCACGTGTTTGGCGTAGTGCATGATTTGCAGCCAGACCAGCTCGTCGTCCTCGGCCCTCAGTTCGATGCCGGTATAGACGAGCGAAATGCCCTGCCCTTCGTGCAGGTGGAACAGTTTTTCCTGTTGCAGAAGCCGGCGGGCTTCTTTCTTGTTGCGGGCCGTGAATAGCGAGGAGCGGGCGTAGTCGTTAGGAATGAAGCGCTGGCTGTCGTTCAGGTCGGGAAGCAGCAGGTCCAGTTGAAACGGTTGGTGCGGGTCGATGCCTCGCTTGTCCAGGTAAGCGTCGCGGCGAAGCTTGTCGAGCTTCCCGGAAACCTGTTCAGTGGGTGTGGTTTCTCCGCTTGCCATGTCTCTTTGCTCCCTTTTTCTTGCGTTGACCTTGCGGCTTGAAGTTACAAAGACGCCAGGTTTCTGGGGTATCCGAACCCTGGCCGCTTACCCTTCCACGAGTGCCACGAGCTGCACCTGGGAAAGATCGGCCATGAACTCATGTCCGTCGTCTTCATACTTCAACAAGGCATAGCCTGCGGCCGGTGGACGGCGATTCAGGATCAGGCGGGCGGGCCGATCGTCGTGCCTGACCTGGACGATGGTTTTCTTCAGCTTGTCCGGGCTGGCTTCCTTTGGAGCTTTTTCGCGCCTGTCCGCGGAGGCTTCCTGGGCTTGCTCAGTAGCGGTGTTTTCATGGTTGCTGGCTTCGGTGTCGCTCTGGGCGGCGGGAGACTCATCGACCGGATCGTCGTCGGCGGCAGGAGCGACATACTCGTGCTTGCGTTTGTCCTCCAGGAACTCGCGCAGTAGCTTGACCGATCCGCGGGCAATTTCCTGGCTGTCGTCGGCCAGCCACACGCTTACCTCCTGGGGGCGCTTCTTGTGCGCGGTCACCAGTTCGTTGATCACCGTGACGTCCCGGCACCGCCCCGAGTTGAAGGCCTCGGCAATCGGATCCGGCAGGTCCAGCAAGGTGACGTGTTGAGAGACGAAGGAAGCAGATTTGCCAAGCTCCTTGGCGATCTCGCCCTTCTGCTTGCCCTTGGCCAGTTCACGGCCGATGAAGTCGGCAATCTCGCGAGGGGTAAGGTCGTTGCGTTGCAGGTTTTCGATGACCTGGTCGGCCTCGTTGTAGTCGTTGTCGATGAACGCCGGGATGCTGCTCTTGCCGGCCAGTTTTGACGCGCGGGCACGCCGCGCGCCGTGGTTGATGATGAAAAAGCCGGGTGCCTCGGGATTCTCACGCACGGAGATCGGGGTCTTGACGCCGCGCAAGCGAATCGTCTCGGAGAGTTCTGTCAGGCTTTCCGAAGAGAAGCCCGGGTTGTCCTTGGTTCTCGGTTGGTGCGGATCCTCGGAAATCAGATCGAGCGGCAGCTCCATTGGCCCGGAGGCATTCCCGCTGGCTTCCGGCTGGTTCAGGAGGCCCGAAAGATCGCCGATGTTATCCAGGCCCAGTCCGAACGTCGGTGGCTGCGCCTCGGGCTGTTTCCTGGCCTTCTTGATGGTGTTGGTAGCGGCGGTGGTCATTGTGCAATCTCCATCTTCTCGAAAACATGAGCGGCCAAAGCGCGGACTTCCTGCGCGGCCTTGCGAGCGGCGGTCTTTCTTATTTTCCAGACCGGTACGCCTGAAGCCAGAGCATCGGCGATGCTGCTGCGCAGGCCGATTCCGGTCGGGATCATCAGTTGCGGATAGGCGTTCTCCAGCTCCTGCAGGTGGCGACCGTGGCGCGGGTTGCGGCCATCGATCTTGCTCGGCACCATGCCAAGGAACTTCAGGCCGGGATTCGCCTTGCGGACGTTGGCAATGGCCATGACCATCTTCTTGATCCCCTGGATGCTGTAGGCCTCCAGCTCGATCGGCGAAAGCACATAGTCGGCCGCGTAAAGTGCCGCGGCCATGCTGACGCCAAGGGAAGGAGCGGTGTCGATCAGGCACACGTCGAATCCGCATTTGGCCAGGGCCTTGACGTTGTGCGTGAAGCTCGACGCCACATCGGCCATCGTCCGCTTCTCCATGTCGGCCAGCGGCGCGTCGGAAGCGATCAGGCGTACCAGCGGGCCTTCGGGCAAGTCCTTGAACCAGGCGCGCAACGCGTCGCCGTTCTTCAAAAACATCTGGCTCGCCAGGTAGCCGCTCTGGAATTCCTGCAGCGTGTAAGTGGCATTGGCCTGGGTGTCCAGATCGATCACGGCAACTCTCAAGCCGCGTTCGAGGAAGTCAAAGGCAAGGTGAACGACGGTCGAAGTCTTGCCGACGCCGCCCTTCTGGTTTGCCGTGACGAGTGTTTTCATTTAGTGGGCTCCCGTTTCCTTGTGGCGTCCTCGGCCCACTTCTTGACGATGAAAGCCTGGTGTTCCGGCAGGACTGCCGACACCCGCTCGTACCCCGGCGGTAGATTCTTCGCCTGGTGTGCCGACCAGACCCGGTCGACCGCTTGCGATACCGCGCCTCTGGAGAGTCCCAATTGCGCGACAAAGTCCGCTTGTGGCTTGCCGTCGATCAGCACGCCGCGGGCGATCTCCAGTGTCTGCAGCCCTACTTTCAGCCCCTTGGCGGCCTCGTGGAACTGGCCTTCGGTCAGCCGTTTTTTCATGGATTGCACCCATTTCTTGCTCTGCGCCAGGATTGATCAAAAGGCGGTGACAGCCGCCATTCGTGAGTTGCCGGTCAGCCGAACGGTTGTCGTCCGGGAAGGCCCATTTTTTAGCCGCTAAAATTTGGTCCCTTTCGGCTTGTACAGAGAAACAAAGCAGGTAAGCGAGGTCAGCGCAGCGAAATGGAGGAGAAACGTCCAAACGGCATGAACGTCCGCCCTGCCCCATTGCTATATCATGCGAACGGTCATGACATGGCGAGATGTCCCGCATCATGAAAGTCATGACCGCCCCCTTCCCCCGGCCCTTCTCCCGCAAGGGGGAAAGGGAGTTTCGTGAGTCGCATGCGCGACTTTCACATTAAACAACTGAAAAACCACGTCGATCGACAGAACCCACTTCAATACCGGCCACATGAGAACAATGGCAACCCAGACGCCTTCGACCAGGCCGGAAAAGATGCCTTTTCGATGCCTTTTCCGCGGACCCCTTCAAGGTACTTGAGAGCGCTCCGCGGCCGAGCCGCACGAGGGACGGGGGAATCGAGACTCCGGGGGAACTTGATGATGCTCGCCATTGATTGACCCCCCATGCGGTCGCATGTCTAATGCCGCTTGCAGGCCCGCGCCTGGGCCCTGGTGTGACAGCGCTGGGGTCAAGCGCCCCTGTTTGTCCGGGGCGCTTCCCTTGCCCGTCGCTTCGCCGACTGTGCTGTTCGCCAAGTTGGGAGTTATAGGTCACAAACACAGTCCCCCATAGAGCGCCGGATAGCAATTTAGCTAAACTCAATTCCTGCGTCAAGAACTTTAGCGGCTAAAATTTTCAGGCCGCGCCACCGGACGGTGACAACCACGTGTACAGCCTGATCTTTTTTACCAACATCCTTCGCCTGCTTGAGGAACGAGGCATGACCAAGCGCGAGCTGGCCGACAAGGCGCACATTTCCATCTCGTTTCTCTCGGACCTGACCAACGGCAAGGCGAATCCCTCGTTGAAGATCATGGAGGCGATCGCTGCAGCTCTTGACACCCCGCTGCCAACGCTCCTCGAGTGGACCGACCTTGACCGGGAAAGTCTGGACGCCCTGGCCGGTGGGCATGCTCCCCGCAGCCTTCCAGAAGGCGTCGCGCGGGTGACAGCGGTGTTGCCAGATCACCAGGTTTTCATCGTCAAAAAGTGGGATGAAGCGACAAGAAAGAAACTGCGCAAGCCCTCGTGACGCCAGGGCAGGGTTTTAGCCGCTAAAATTCTCCTCCCCTCCGACTGGCGCACCCTGCACCTGGCAAAGCCCGATCCTGTCGAGATCGCCTCGGTACTCGCGCAGACGCCTGAAACCTGGCCGGTCGATTGGCTGGAGACCACCCGCGATCGGCAGGGGGAACAGGGCCTCGTTCGCCGTACGAACTACGTGCCGGCTTCGTGGTGGCAGCGACGCTGACCTCCGGGATCAATTACGACCTGCCTGGCCAGATCATGGCCCAGATCGCGCAAAACGTTTTCGACACCGCCACCGGCAAATACCTGTTGCTCCCGCAAGGCTCGCGCCTGACCGGCCGCTCGGACAGGTGACCGCGCAATTGATCGCCAAGAACACGAACATTGCGCCGACTTTGGAGATCCGGCCCGGCATCGCTTCAACGTCATCGTCACCAAGGACATGACGTTTTTCCAATCCGTACCAATCCTTCGACTACTGATGACGCCAGGGAGAAAAAACGATCAAGCGCGAGGCCAAAATTTTAGCCGCTAAAATTTTCCTGGCGATGGCCCTCTCGGCCAGCCCGGTGATGACGGCGCCGGCACATGCGACCGGGATCCCCGTGATCGACGCCGGCAAGCTCACGCAGAACGTGATGACCGCCATGGAACGTGTGGCTCAAGGAGCGAGGCGCGAGGCGCGTAAGAGTCGAAAAGTCGTACGCTAAGCCGGTTGCCTGTGCCGTTGCTCCACCCCGTCTTGTAGTCTATGAGCACCGTGGGGCAGGGGGGTAAAGGAGATTCGGATTCGGGATGCAGCCGGGGCGTTTCGGATCATCTACGTCGCCAAGTTCGCTGATGCCGTCTACGTGCTTCACTGCTTCCAGAAGAAGACCGCGAAGACGAGCAAGACCGACCTGGACTTGGCTGCCAAGCGTTACCGTGATTTGTTGAAGGTAACTCCTCAAAAACCCCGGGCATGGCCGTTCGCTGAATCTGGAATTCTTGCTTGCAGGTAGTGCTGGACACAGCTCGCGAAGCGTGGTTCAATTGCAAGCATGAGCACGGAGCCCCCTCGGACAC
>Ga0209573_1002265_pt1 | contig 25343 bp, 26 predicted proteins | sample TNRBio252014_DNA_FD_185870 | JGI IMG/M metagenome (GOLD analysis project Ga0209573, IMG submission 185870) | Wastewater treatment Type I Accumulibacter community from EBPR Bioreactor in Madison, WI, USA - TNR Reactor_6/25/2014_ DNA (SPAdes)... | ecosystem: Engineered > Bioreactor > EBPR >... | reverse complement strand
TTTCCCGCTGATCAAATCGGCATACGAAGGCACCGTCATCGCCTTGACCCCCAGTTCCGAGCAGATTTCCAAAGCCTGCCGGTGAATCCGGCGGGAAACCGACGGCGTCGCAATAATCACATGCTCAACGTTGAGTTTATGTATCCAGTGCGGTAATTCGTCAATCTTCCCCAATACCCGGATTCCTTGCAAACGGGTGCCATATTTTCTTGGATCGTCATCCAGCATACCGACCACATGCCATTCCCGGCTTCCGGTCAATGCCTTCACCAAATTGACGGCCGTGCTGCCTGCTCCGATAATGAGCACCAGCTTGGCCTCGGGGCTTTCCAAGCCGTATAGGCGGCGCTCTTTCCAGGCGCGGTAAATCAAACGGCTGCCGCCCATGATAAACATCAATAAAAGGGGTGCCAGCGCAATCACCGCGCCGGGCACTTTTACCAGCGAACCGGATAACCCGAGCAGCAGAATCACCGCTGTGGAACCGGCCATCACCGCAATAAAAATTCTTTTCAAATCCGGTAAGCTGGCATACCGCCATAACCCCCGGTAAAGACCCAGCCATAAAAAGAATCCGCCTTGAATTAACACAATCCAGGGAATGGTCTCCAAAAGGAATAACACCGACGAAGCCGGAATTTGAAAGTTAAAGCGTAAAAGGTAAGCGAGCCACCAAGCTGCGGCGATCGCGATAAAGTCGTGCGTAAAAGCGATAAAAGTGCGAATTCCGTATCGGCCGACAAACATATTATCCCTGGTCAGAGAACGGTTTGAGACTGCGATCGGCAATCATCATTGCCGCCAAATAAACACCCCCCCACATCAGCATGCCCCATTGTTGTACCGCCATGTCCTGTTGATTGATCCATATCGCGCAGCCGCCGGCAATCAGCATCAACGCATAGGCGGCCAATGCGGTATTGCGATGACCGAAACCGCTTTGCACCAAGCGCTGATAATAATGCTCCCGATGCGCTTGCCAAATCTTCTTTCCTTGCAATAAGCGCCTTGTCAACGTCACCGTGGCATCCGTAATGAAAGGGGAAAAAATCAATAAAGGCACCCAGATCGTCCAGAGCTGGTTCAACCACCCCAATACCCCGAATACTGCCGCCAGAAACCCCAGTGGAACTGAACCGGCATCTCCCATAAAAACCCGCGCCGGATGAAAATTATGCAACAAAAAAGCCATTGCCGCGGCGGCAATCGAGAAATTAATCATTGCAAAATTGTGATCGCCCGCCAGATAAGCAATCAACCCATAACAACCAAACCCGATCATCGCCATCCCGCCTGCCAAGCCATCCGAACCATCCATGAAATTATAAAGGTTCGACATCCAGATTGTTGCGATTATCACACACAACACGGTTAACCCATCATAGGCGCTCCATAAAAGCGCGATGGCAAACCAGGCAGCTGCAACCGCATGGATCAGCAACCGGCACCACACGGGCGCGTGCCGGATATCGTCGATCAATGATATGGCCATCAGCAATGCCACGCCCAGCAAAAGGGCGGATGGCAAGGTTGCCGCAAAACAAAGCCATGCAGTCATCGCCGCGGATAACAAACAAGCGCCGCCGATCCGGGGAACCGGAACAGTATGCAGCGAACGCGCATTCGGTTGATCCAGCGCCCAATCCGCTTTTCTTTTAATCAGCCACAAAATGGAAAAAAACGACAAAAAAAACGCCAGCAGAGACGCCGCGAACATCGAATAAGGAAAATCCAAAACCACCATAAGCGGATTTATCCGTTAGAACCCGAAAATACAAACCACTTTCCCATCATTGTCGATGGGAAAGTGGCATCAAAACGAAAAAGTATTGTAACTGATCTAGGGAAATGCTAGAACATCGGTTTTGCAGCATAAGTCTTATGCGCAGCCGCTGCAGCAGCACCGCGTTCGACTTTCACACCCATATCCGACAAAATGGTTTCCAAGGCATTCAAACAGAAAATGACATTTTCGACGCGGCAGGATGTGCCCATCAAACCGAAGCGCCATACTTTCCCGGCAAAATCGCCCAATCCCGCGCCGATTTCGAGATTGTAATCATCCAGCAAGCGGCGGCGTACTTCTTTCTCATCGACACCGGCAGGAACATAAACCGAATTCAGTTGCGGCAAGCGGTATTCTTCCTTGACGACATAATTCATCCCCAAGGTCGCAAAACCGGCTTTCAACGCTTCGTAGTTATAACGATGACGCGCCCAGGAATGCTCAAGTCCTTCTTCATACAGCATCAGCAACGATTCATGCAAACCATACAAGGCATTGGTCGGCGCGGTATGATGGTAAGTCCGGGCCGCCGAACCCCAGTAATTCAGCAACAGGCTGATATCCATGAACCAGCTATGCACTTTGGTTTTGCGATTTTTAACCAACTCGGTCACACGGTCGGAAAAACTGACCGGCGACAATCCCGGCGGGCAGGACAAACATTTCTGGCTGCCGGAATAAATCGCATCGATGCCCCATTCGTCGACCTTGATCGGCGTGCCGCCCAGCGAAGTCACGGTATCGACGATCGTCAGGCAATTATATTTGCGTGCAATTTCGCACAAGGTTTTGGCATCGGATTGCGCGCCGGTCGAGGTTTCCGCATGAACAAACGCCACGATCTTGGCATCCGGATTTTTCTTCAATGCATCTTCCACTTTCTGCGGATCGACCGGCTCGCCCCATTTATCGTCAACCACCACGGCCACACCGCCATGCCGTTCAACGTTCTCGATCATACGGCCGCCAAACACGCCATTGCGGCAAACGATCACTTTATCGCCGGGTTCGATGGTATTGACGAAACACATCTCCATTCCCACCGAACCCGGACCGGATACCGGGAAAGTCATGCGGTTCTTGGTTTGGAAAGCATAGCGCATCAACCCCTTAATCTCTTCCATCATCTCGGTAAAAACAGGATCCAGGTGACCCAAGGTCGGACGCGCCATGGCGTTCAACACGCGCGGATGGGTATCCGACGGGCCAGGACCCATCAAAACGCGTTGCGGTGGATAAAAAACGGCGGCTTTCTTTTCAGGGCGAAAATCTTCGGTATTCATGAACAATCCTAAATTAATAAGTTTGATTAGTTTTTTAATAAAAATTGATTTTAACAAGCGAAGCGTGAGTTTACTATAATCCAGGCAGTGCTCAATAAATTATCCTTATGGATAAGTTAAGGACTTTTCATAACACACTGAAGTATTAATAATTATTTTGAGAAACTTTGTGCGATCAATCATCGCCCCGCAATCGGCCGGGAAACAATCCCGGTCATATTGCAGCAATGGCGTTAGCAATGGTTGACCGGAAGGCTTCAAAACGTTAACATGCGCAACTCACCAATTCCCCGATAGCTCAGTCGGTAGAGCGACGGACTGTTAATCCGCAGGTCCCTGGTTCGAGCCCAGGTCGGGGAGCCAATTAGAATCAAAGCTAAATGCAGGTGCTTTTTACTTCTTCCACTGCATAAGCAAACGCAAAATAACAAAGGGGAATCAGTTTCGTTGAACAACGGAGCGTACGAAGGAAGCCGCTAATTCTCAAGCTTTTTTCAAGGTTTTACTTTGCATGTACATCTAGTCTTTGCGGCGCAAGCCGATACCCCATCGCATTCATGATTGCATTGATACTTTCAAATCTCGGGTTACCATTTTCCGATAAAGCTTTTTGTATACCGTTCCGCGATATCCCTGTTTCCTGAGATAGCACAGTAACACCTTTGACACGTGCGATCATGCGCAATTGAGCGAGCAATGCGGCAGTGCACCCATCTTTTGCATATTCCTCAAAAGCTATGGTGAGGTATTCATCGATTTCTTCGGGATGATTGCGGTAATACGCTTCCTCACTTTCATCCAATGTTTTGTAAGTTCGTTCTTTAGCCATGATTTTTATAATCCTTCCAGTATTCCTTGGCGTTTTTAATATCTTGGTTCTGGCTGTCTTTATCACCGCCACACAATAGAATCACAATATTGTCAGCATCTTCACTGAAATAAACCCGGTATCCAGGGCCAAAAAACATTCGGAGCTCTAAAATACCTTCTCCTACCGAATGGCAATCGCCATAAAGACCTTCAGCCAACCGCCGGATACGTGCTCTAATCCGCTGCTGGCTCTTTTTGTCTTTTAAGTTATCTATCCAATTGCGATAAGGCTCATGGCCGTTTTCATCTGCATAGATAATGATTTGCTTTGTTTGTACTGCTCGGATCAATTTTTTATACTTTATCTTATCTATGACAAATGGTGCATACTGAATTATGCATCTTTTCAAAAGAATATCAAATCAAGACTAAACAAAATTCCAGCGCCCAATTATTACTGATAGATAACATTATTGTGGAATAACCATCCGTCCGCATGAATTCCACCAGGATCGCGATGTGTTCCAATGAACCACACCGCCTTTGTCATTCCATTCATATTCACCGGAAAACTCAATTTGGTCGTGCAAGGCTAATTCATCAATCCTTGGCGCTAACAGGCCATTGAAAAACGTTTTCGAGGCAGCCGATACAAGGCAAAAACAGGCGAAAAAGCGCAGTTTATGCGGTATAAATGAGCATTTTGAGCTTGTTTTTAACACCGTAGCGGCAACGCAGATAGTTTCTCAATGGCCTGTTAAATCGATGTTGTGAGAAATTAATAACGTCTGCCCGGATTTTAGTTCGGTGATAAATCTTTGGTGACGCCCCCCGTAGCGATCATCCGCCAATACGAAAATCACAGTTCCAGCACTGTAAGAAATCTCAGGGTTGTTTACAGAGTAGTTAATTGAAATAAGCTTTGAATTCTTCTTTGGCTTCACTGTTTACTCGTCATTAAATAGGATTTATCAACCGCTTCCACGCCGCATTCGAGTAATTCATTGAACCCGATGTCAAATCGCGCATAACTCCACAGGCATCCCCGCTCTTAGGTGTGATAGGCGTCGGCGGCGCCCCCTATGGATTTATACGCTTGCCGAGTCTCATGGCTACCGGCAGCGTCACTTTGCCTGCGCACCCGTCCTCGCGTCCGGGTGCTCGCACAGGCGGCTTTAAGGATATTTAACTGATTGTCGAAAAAGCAAAGAACCTTTATAGTTGTTCTTTAGTTTTCAATAGCATGTATTTGTAGCCCCCCGTGTTACTTCGACGGGAGAATGCGAATAATGCATTTATAATTTATATGAGGCACTATTTAATTCTTAAGTTAATTAAGTAATAAGTGTTTAAAAACACTTTACCAAGTTACATGACATTCGTGATATTCCATTCCAGATAATAAGGTGTTTTTCTGTATATATTACGTTAGGAGGTTATATGACCGTCAAACGATACGGTAACGAGTTGCGCAAATTTTGTGAATCGACCGGGCTTACAGAAATTCGTCGTCTGCGTCAACTGGAAAACCATTTCCATATTCTTGAACAAAAGTCTGTTGATGACTGGATATCCGTAAAAGAATCAGAATTGAGAGATGAGAGCATATCAATAGCCCGCAAGGCGTTAGCCAACTCTTTATCGGCGCGCAAGATAGCAATCGCTGCGATTGTAGTTAGTACGTTTAATACAATTGCCATTTCCGTTATTAATCACCTTGCAAAGTAGGCATCCATGTCATCACCTCTAGTTCTGCATTCGAGGCACTCTACGCGGAAAACCGCGCAGGCACATCAATTCCTCGCTAAACACCATATGCTATGACAAAGCATTCCACAGAATCAAAAGAAAGAAGAACATGATTGATCCCATGAATGCACTCAACGGGCTGCAAGCCGCTTTTGATGCTGGAAAAGTGCAGCTACAGCCTGGTAGGCTACACCCGGAGATTCAAGTACTTCTAGATCATCCAAATGGAATTCCCCGCTTCACTTATGCGCAAGTCCAAAACGGCAAGGTTCAAGCGATTGCACTGATGGTGAAGGTTGATGCTGTGCACGGAATACCTTGTTTTCAGATCGGTTACGCAGTAGCTGAGAACCAAAGGAGGCAAGGATTAGGAAAACAAATCCTACAAAAGGCCATTAGCGAGCTCATATACGGAATGGGACATACACCACTGAAAGAGTTCTATTTAGAAGTGATCGTTTCCACTGAAAACACCGCATCCAACAAGATCGCGCAGCAGCTGATCTCTCAAGCACCAAAGCTTTGTAATGATGAGTTCACTAACAAGCCTGTCTATCAATATTTGCGAAAGATTGGTTATGACTAAGTTCCGTCACAAACAATACCTAACTAATTGATTAAGCCAACACCAACAAACGCAGCTTGTTGTGCTTAGCACCCCGGCGCAGTCTGTTTTATGTCGCATGAATCTAAGTCAGTGAGAAACTTAAGGAAGAAAAAAGTATGGTTGCAGCATTCAAAAAGAAAAATTCACTTGAACAAACTGGATTTGCATTAGTAGACGGCGGATTTACATACTGTAATAAGAATTATAGGTTTGAGGATGTAATAGAGACTCGGATTTTGCGAAGTGTCCTGGAACATAAAATTATTCTTGTGGGTTCTGAGTACCATCACTCCGTTGGAATAATGATCGGCATGAAATCAGGAGAGTCACTGCAAGTAACAGAGCAGCCGACTTGGTTATCGGATAGTAAGCTAAGCAGCGTAGAGTACGTTGAAAACTTGTTTTCAGTTATTTCGCAGAAATCTTGGGATAACAGAGTTCTTAAATACACCAGAAACTTGGGTGATCTTGGTTATTTTGAGTATAGCGGATGGCGTTTTTATACTAAAACACAAAAAATCCAAGATATCAAGACCAATAAATATTATGATTTGGATTCAATTAACTTACTAAAAAGTTATGGATTCATCGCAGTCAAAGAAAAAAATGAAGGTATCGGTTCAAGACTAATCAAAAGTTTAATTGGCGGCCAAGTTGGAATTGGAACTTTGATCGATACTGATGTTTTCTTTGCCTTGCTAAAACATTATTTCGGTATCAGTTGGTCTTAATACTTTTTTCAACAAACAAAAAATCCACCCAACTCATCATTCCACTGCGCCTTAGCAGAAAGGCGTACAGACCACTGGATTCAGAAGTTATTTACATGCACTGAAATCTTAATAATCCAGTTACTAGATTTATCCGTTTTGGTGAGCCAGCTATTTCGTAGCCTTTTCAGATACACCCGTATCACCTGCATTCATAACGTGACAGCGGAATAACGTTGCTGTCCTTGGTTGATTCGATTCGGGAAGCCGCAAATCGTGAAACCGAATTTTGTTTTAATCATCGCCGTGATAATCTCTATCTTCTGATTCTCAAATCATTACGTTAAAACCCATTTTAACTTCCTAGAACCATTTTATAAACCCTAAGCAATATGAAAAACCAACTAAGACAATTCGCAGTGATGGGATTGGGCAGGTTCGGTTCGGCAGCTTCGCTAGAACTGATGCGATTTGGTCATTCAGTTATCGGAATTGACATTGACGCAAAAATTGTCAATAAGCTGGCAGATCAATTGACGCTCGCAGCAATAGCCGATGCTACCGATGAGAATGCTCTCAAAGATTTAAATATCGCCAATTGCGATGCAGCAATCGTGGCAATTGGTGAAAGTTTAGAAGCCAGTATACTTTGTGTGCTGCTGCTAAAAAATATGGGCATTAATGAGATTTGGGCCAAAGCTTCTTCAAAACCGCATCACACTATACTTTCAAGAATTGGGATTTCGCGCATTGTGCATCCTGAAGAAGAAATGGGCATTAAAGTAGCGCAATCACTCAATTATCCAATGGTTAATCATTACATGCCCATTGGCTTTAATTTATATGTAGTCGAGATAAAAATAACGGAGAAATGTCACGATATTGCTATCAAGGACTTATTAAAAGATGTTCGTAACCCTATCGATCCATTACTAGTACGAAGAAAAACAGAAATTATAAAATCCATTGGACCCGATTTTATTTTGGAATTGAATGATTCTCTCGTGCTATCCGGCTCACTCGATGCGCTTGCCTCAATCGCTCCGAGGTTATAGCGATAATGAAGCCGTGGGACCCGCGTGTACTACCTTACAAACCTATCACCGCAGCAAAAAAGAACTTACTCAACCTCAGCCCTCCGGCAGTTTTATTTCTAGGCTTCGCATTGCTCATTGCGATCGGTACCGTTTTACTAAAACTGCCCATCGCCTCGTATGATGAAATCAGTTGGTTACAGTCAGTCTTTACAGCAACCTCCGCTGTGACAGTCACGGGACTGGTTGTACTCGACACCGGCACCCATTTCACCTTGTTTGGACAGATTGTTATCGCGTTGCTGATTCAAGCAGGCGGTTTGGGATTTATGACTTTCGCTATTGTTGCCGCAGTGAGTCTAGGCGCAAAATTAGGAATTGGTCAGCAGATAGTCGCACAAGAAGCATTTAACCAAACTAACCTGGAAAAGGTGACTTTTATTGCAAAATATGTGCTGATTTATTCCTTGTTTATAGAATTTACTGGATTCATGTTGCTTGTTTTAACCTGGTTCAATGAGCTGGGTTTAAGCACAGCCATCCACCATGCTTTTTTTTACACTATTTCCGCATTCAATAATGCTGGTTTTGCCTTAAGCAGCAATAGCCTGACACCTTACTTTAATAACTTATCAATTAATTTAGTGATCACCGCGCTTTTTATCATTGGAGGTATAGGGTTCTTAGTTCTAATTGATATAAAAACCCAGAAAAATTGGCATAAGCTGAATGTAAATACCAAAATTGTATTGTTGAGCACGCTCATAATTAATATATGCGCATTCGCACTCATATGGATTCTTGAAGCAAAGAACCCTGCAACCCTGGGCCTGTTATCCATCCCAGATCAAGCGATAACCGCGTGGTTTCAGGCGGTAACACCCAGAACGGCGGGTTTTAATACCGTGCCGATAGAAGAATTGACGCAAGCCACAACGACTCTCATGATTTTATTGATGTATATTGGCGGAGGATCGTTGAGTACTGCCAGTGGACTGAAGATCGGTACTTTTGTTGTCCTGATAATGGCAACTTATGCTTTTTTACGACGAAGAGATGATGTTGTGATTCTTCAGCGTACCGTACCACCAACACAAGTCATGAAAGCCCTTGCATTGACCGTCGTATCAATTATTGTGATATTTATAGGAATTTTTATCCTGACCCTGACTGAAAAGGCGCCTTTCATTGACATCGTTTTTGAAGTTGTCTCAGCTTTAAGCACCGTTGGATTGTCCAGGGGATTAACCAGCCAATTAAGTGTAACAGGTGAGATCGTTATCATTTTTTTGATGATTATTGGTCGTGTAGGACCACTGACTTTCGCTTATTTCTTTGCTTCTCCAAAGAAAAAATATATCAAATATGCGAATGCTGAGATTCAGGTCGGTTAGCTTTGTAATACCTTACAATTTTATGAATTACTACAATAACTTAACTATTCCATCTTATTATTTTCCAGAATCATTTGGCTAGCGGCCACCTGGGTGGCCACTTGTATAAAAAGCCTTAATCAAAGGGTATTGCTGTCACCAATTTTCATTTGATTTTCCCGCCCCTTACTTCAGCCTGATAGTCAGTAAGCATACCAACGACAATAATAATAGCACCCATCGCAATATAAAAATTTCTTGCTGCTTCTTCGGTTGAAAAATTAAGGATAAAGGGTATGGCTATTAACAAAGGGCCAACCATGCGTTCAATCCAGCCATGAACGGTAAATGGAATTAGCTTTACTACCCCAAAAGGAAAATCAGAAGCCAGAGTCACAATCAAATGTACTACAGCAAGACTATAGGCAAGTATCGCTGATAGCTGACCCAGTCCTAAAAGTGTAGGAGCAAGTAAAAAAATAAAGACTGTCAAAAAATCAAGATAACCGTGTATACGCGGTGAGATTACTTTCATGTGAATGCTCCTATATTAATTTTGGTCACTCCAATAGTCACCACGATCAATAAATTAATACAGCGCAATCATTGATGTCTGTTATCTACAAAACAAACTTACAAATATTTCATTTCGCGCCAAGTTGTTGAGCGTACTAAAATCCGCAAGAATCATGAAGAGCAGCATCATTAATACAAATCTGATCGCGCGTATAATCAAGCATTCCGCGATTCCTAAAATCATTCAGAATCGTACTCACAACAGAGCGGCTTGCCCCGACTAAATCCGCCACTTCCTGCTGAGTTAAATGGATTTCCAAGGTATATCCATGAGTACATCTTATTCCAAACATCTCAGCTAGTTCTAATAATGTAGCGATAACACGTATTTCAACGGATTGAGTCAGAATCGTTCTTAATTTGCGTTCTACCCTCTGCTTCCGGGCATACATATCTTCAATGACATACCAAGCCAACTCTGCTTGATGAAACATCATCGCTTTAAAATCGCTATATGCTACTCGATAATAATTAACCTCACCCAATGCTTGCGCAGTCTCATCCATTTCCTGATCGGCAGAATTATTCTGAAAACAACCGATGACATCCCCTCTTCTAAGCAGATCAATAGTAATTTCACTCCCCTGCTCCGTTAAATGAGAAAGCTTAACAATACCGTTTTTTATCCAAAACAAATCGGAACAACGATCACCTTGACGGTAAAGAAAAGCTTTTTTCGGGACATTAATTTCCAGAATGGAAGGGTAATCCTTCCGCAACTGATTCGTGTCACGCTCAAAAAAATCGTTAATCAACCTGGACTTAGTATCGTATGACATAGATTGCATTATCAATTCCACTGAAATTTAATCGTATTTAATTATGCAATAATTTAGCTGCTTAACGAGCCTAAAAATCAGCACAAATAAGACGTGACAAATCTGATAAGCATCAACGAGTGTTGGCAAGCGCTGGCGGGATTAATATTAATAAAAACAGATAGATATTACACCTGCTAATCCGCAGCCCCCTGGGTCGATCCCAAGTCGGGGAGCCAATTCGGCATAATGAAACTGTTTTTCAAGATCCTATCAGCTGCATAGATAATGATTTTCTTTGCTTAAATCCAAACAAAATTCCAGAGCCGGGTTATTACTGATAGATAACTTTATTGTGAAATAGCCAGCCATCTACATGAATTCCGGCAGGATCGCGATGCGTCCAATGCACCACACCGCCTTTGTCATTCCATTCATATTCACCGAGAAACTCAATTTGATCATTCAAGGATAATTCATCAATCCTTGGCGCCAAATCGATATTGTGAGAGATTAATAATGTCTGGCCCGATTTTAGTTCGATGATAAACCTTTGGTGACGATCCCCATTGAGATCATCCGCTAATAAGGAAATCACCGTTCCAGTTCCATGAACCTGTACATTGCTTTGGCCTTCATTAAATAATTTGGCCAATAACTCATTCCCATCAGGTTCTAATGCAACAAAATCAGAGATTACACCGACCTTTAACAATCCATTAAAAACATTGCCATATACATAGATATCAAAATCCTTGGTTCCGATATAAATATCGGTACCGGGATAGTACCGCGCCAAATACCCGTTTAATGCGATGGTTTTCACTCCAGAGGGGCTGAAAAATTGTGGATATGATTTCTCAGCAAAATCGAATAACTTATTACTATTCGTCAAAAAATTCTCAGCAAGTGAGATTGATGGAGTTAATAGCCAAAAAAGTAAGAAAAATTTCATAACAAAAATATCAATTCCCAAAAAATGACTTCTCACATTCTCTTAAAAAATTACATGAATATTAAATTCTTGAAAAAGATACAAGACAAGAATCACTGATACGCTAATTACGGCATGAAGCTAATAGCTCTGAATGAATTGACACAACAGCCCCGCTCTTGTGTGTAAAAAATAACAGGCTGGCTATGTGAATCGCCCCGGATTTTCCGGAGACTATTTGCCTTGAATCAAACCGCATCGGCTGACTCCGATGGCTTGTCGCTCGCTCACTTTAGAAAGTTGTATCCTGAAGGTATTAATATTATTTTGTACTGCCAAGACCTGGTTTTCTGCGTGGAAATAGGATGAAACGCAAGACAAATCGTTAGAAGCGCATGGCTTTAATAGGCGGGTTCCTTTTAATTTTTATGCTTGAATTCTGTCAATCGGAGACGCCGGTATTCCATGGCGTAAGGAACGTGAATGATTAAATGACTTTCTCAAATAAATTAAATTCTTATATTCAGTTAGTTACATATATCGAACAAAATATGTGATTTTTCTGTGAAAAATATGTGAACTTTTTGTGAATATATCCGTCATAATAGCTGTGATTTATTGATAAACTATTGACGAGGAGATTAAGATGAAAGCAAACCATAATGTTATCAGCACAGCTACGAGGATGACCTTGGTGTTATTTGGAATTGTTCCAGCAGTCGGATTTCTGTTGTTTGGAGATTTGAATTCGCTTGCAGGGTGGCTGGAGGTTGATCTTATTCTAGGTATGGTATTCTTTTTAAGCTACTTGGTGATTGGTAGTTCATCAAAAAATGAAACCCGCTTACCGATGAAAAAAATTTACGCCTGAAGTTTTCTGGAAGTTTGAGTTAAAGGCCAATGTTGAGTAAACATTGGCCTTTATGCATTAAGAAGCAGTAATGATTGGAAGTAAATTTTCCTGAGATTATTCGAATAGTTTCACGGTTCTGGCTTTTGATATCGTTCTTCAAATTCATGACAGCCTGAACCAGGGTTTGAGTTCATGGGGTTTGATCACCGTTTGACGGCGTTCGACCCGATACCAGGCACGAGTTTGGGAAAGGCGCTTGACCGGATTGTCCTGAATCAATGCTTGTCCTTTGCTGTCTTCATATCTCCGCCAACATTTGCCCAGTGAGAGATTCATCGTTATAACAATCGCGCATTATCTCCTTTATTTTTCCTCACTTATCCCTCTCATTTCAGCAGCTCCTGTGGTTTTGCAAAAAAGTGGCTCATATCAAATATCAAATTATTTCCTTAAATCCTTGATTATTTCTTTTATTACTATAAAAACCATCCCGATCGAGATGCCGCCAAGAATCAATGCCAATAAAGCCTTTGTCGCTACTAAAATGGTGCAAATACTTAAAAATAGTTCACACGGCCATTCTAAAAAGCTCATTTCATCCTGTCCTTTAAAACATTGCCGCAATCTCCTTTAAATAACGCTCTCAAACTCTCCTCACTTATCCCTATCATTATTTAACCCCGTGTGTATGTAATATCATGAATATCATCAAGGCTTTTTCATACTCGTAAAAGTTCATTGATTTCTTTCCTCCCAAACGGGACAATCAAGTCTAAGTTCAGCGTCAATTCTTCTGTGTATAGCATCCCAAGCAACCCCGATAGGGATTTTGTATTTACTGCCCCCAAATCTTTCAAAGCACACACCATTGAATAAAAATGGGGCTGTAGCAGATTATCTTAAATGATCAGCTAATTTAATGAAGATAAGTCATTGTAGGAGACCTTTGCACGGTGTCATGAGCGGTACGAGAATAAGGCAAAAATTTGCGAAAAAGCGGAGTTTACACGGGGTAAATGAGCATTTTTCGCGAATTTTTAACGCAATTATCGTGCCGCGTAGTAACCGTGCAAAGGTTTCTGTAGATTATTAAAGAAAACGGTCACATTATTCCAGAAACCGGAGATCAAAAATTACGGGAAATTATCGTACAGGACTATCGCGTGATGTATCACTTGGAAGTTGATCGGATTTTGATCCTTGCCATCATGCATGGCAGCCGGGATTTGGCGGAAAAGGAGACAAAACCTTGGGAGAAGAATTAGGGAATAAACTGCGCGAATGAATCGCTTTGTTGCGAGGTACTCACATTCTCGGCTATCCGATCGGTCAGCAACCTAATTATTGCGCCAATCGAGAGGGAGGGTTGGAGCGTGGTCATTTCTTACTCCGGAGGCGCATAAACAGCGCCTTCCCAATCGAAATGACCACTTATACAGCATCATTGACGCCGCCGGATTCACCGTACTACTGCGCCGCCTACATCCGCTTCCGCTTTGTTAAATTGTCTATTTTGCTCTTTTGCCAATATTTCTCTATGCAATTCCGCTTCCCGCAGATCTTCGGCCAATTCTTTTTTGTATTCACGGATATTGGCTTGCAGATGCGATCTCAGGCTTTGTCCTTGCCTGCCATAGGTGTACGGATGATCTTCATACTGATCCAATTCTTGTTGAAAGGCTTCCAATTTTCCAGAAATCTCTTTTGCCAGGCCTTCATAATAATTTGCCAATGCAGCATGATCGTTGGAATTAATACTGCTTGGCGCTGCCGGCGCTTCGGCAAATGCCGGAGCCGCAATAAAACCAAAAAACAGGATTGAAACGATTGCGGTTACTTTTGCTGTGTTCATGTTGAATCTCCTTATAAAACTGTTCAGATGTTGCCATCTTAATGATCGCGATGCGCAATGTATATTGGGGAAACTCTGGTTTTTATCTAAAGGAAACCATTAGTAACGCATTGAAAGCACAGACATGTAAGAACTTCCAGCGTGGTTTAAGCACCAGGAGAATACTGCAAATGCGCATCCATGAACGCTTCCACGCGAACCGGCCAATGATCGATCCTGCAATCCAGGAATGATTACGGATACTGGAACATTGCCGGAACGCGCGCCGGCACGGTTTCCACCGGTAGTGTGATATTCTTCGGGCATCATTTTTTAAAAAACTGGAGATCGTTCGATGAGAAATACTTCGAGAAAGTTTGCAATGGGCGTTTATGCCATTATGCTATCCGGCCACTTCCACCTGGCTTTTGCCGAGATAAGCAGCGATGCCGAAACCTTGCTGAATTGGGCTGAGAATTCTTTTCCCGCCTATTTCCCGAATCATCAAGCGACGCAAAGCATCGAACCCTGGTTGTTCCGCTATTATCCGGATACCGGCATTTATGCGGGCGTGAACAAAAACGACAATAACGTTTACGTCATGGGCGGACCATGGGGCGGCACCCCCACCATCATTTCGCCGTTAGCGGATTTAATCGCCCAGATCAACAATTCCGGCGGCAGCGGCAGCATTCCGGCGTGTAACACCGCCAGCGCGCCCACCGGATTAACCTATACGCAGAACGGCAATGTCGTCAACGTGACCACCAACGGCACTTGCATCGCGCTGCCAACCAGCAACAGCCTTTGCCAGATACCGCAGCAAACCGCCGCATCCGGGATATCCATGCTGACCTCGACCAATGTGATTTCTTCGGCGATCAACGGCATCACCATTTCAATTCCCGGCATTCCCAATCCGTTCGAATCACTCGTCAGCAACTTCACCAGCGGCAAACATTGCACCGCCAATGCACCGGCCGAAGCGGCCAACCTGATTGTCAATTCCGATACCTGCTTCGACATCACCAACTCGTTCGGCAGCCTGCCGGACGGCATCCCGGGCGTTACCATCACGCCGCCGGTGACTTTCGCGCTTAAAGACACCGTCACCAGCCGGACCGTCGCCGATTGCTTCGCAACCGACGCGGAATCGATCTACGATGCCTTCACCAATGAAACTTGGATCAAGGAAGGCGGCAGCTTCGTTAAAGTCGATTGATTTGAGGAGCGCTCAATCATTATTTCCCGGATCGCCCGGCAAGCTCGCGATCCGGAAAAACCATACTCGATTGACCACGTTCGTGGTGAGCCTGTCGAACCATGAATGTGATCAAACCACTCGGTTGAGATATCCAGCCTTGTTCGGGTGCTCGCACAGGCGGCTTATAAGATGCTTGATTGCCGGAAAAACAAACAACCTCTATAGTTGTTCTTTAGTTTTCAATGGTAGGTATTTGTAGCCCCCCGTGTTACATAAACGGGGGAATTAAATTACGAAATATTTCTTAATATCGTATTGAATTGGAATACAAAAAGGTAATAACAGCAGAATGAAGCGAGACTTTGAGCTTATAAGAAAACTCATCCTAAGCATCGAGAATGATTCACAAGGCAAAAATGAAATTGACGGGTACTCGGAAGAGCAGATCGGCTACCATGCCTATCTTCTCGTAGATGCTGGGCTTGCAAAAGGTATTGATGTCACAACAGCACATGATGTTCTGCCTCAATGGCAAGCCCTACACCTTACATCTGCGGGACACGATTTCGCCGACGCCGCCCGGAATGAGTCGATATGGCAGAAAGCTAGGGAAATTGTGAAAGACAAAACTGGTGGTGTAACTATAGATGTTATGAAGCAAGTCTTGATCAGCGTCATCAAGAATGCACTGGATCTTTGATGCATATGGATATCTACAATTTTGAAACTTTTGATTCGATACCGTAGTGACGATGATGAGATCACCGAAAGGATAATCTCTGACATTAATCTTGATTCACCCACGAGAATCCATGCTTATTGTCATTTGCGAAACGAAGACAGAACATTTAGGTTAAATCGAATTGAAAGCGCCATTGATCTTATGTCCGGTGAAATCATCCCAGACATATCTCTCTTTTTTGGATTGCCATCGCAAAAACCACCGCAACCGACTATGCCCGTCTTTTCGGAAAAACCAAAACCGATGTTAACTGAAGATGCTCAGCGCCAGAGAACGGCAGACAAACAATCGCTCTTCAGACGATTTATATTCCCGATAATTGCAGAAGCAGCCAAAGATAAATTATATAATCTCTTTGGACGACAGTGTTTTAAATGTAACAGTCAAGAGCAACTGGAGATAGATCATCACATACCACAATATCTTGGCGGTCGGCTGTGGCCAGGAAATCTTGTTTTACTTTGCACCAGATGTAATTCGATAAAGAGCGATAAGCATCCTCGAGAATTTTACACAATCGCTCAACTTGAGCAAATTGACGAGAAACTAAAGAAACAGCTCGACATATTTGACTTCAAACTTGACTGGCGCAAATGGGACAGAGATCGGAAAGGATACTTACTACAATTAGGGGTAGATATAAAGCTCGTAAACGAAGTTTTAACAAATTCAGAACATCGTTTCTATGTTGGCCCTAAAGAACAAGATGAGGGCGCAAGTATCAGTATAGAAATTGATCTGTCATCTCTTAGCAACAAGAAATCTTAACGTTACTCATAATAAGTTTTGCCTCATTTGATGTACAAAAAATATCAAAATGCTACTTCAATAAGCCAGTGTCCACGTTTATCCGCTTTGGTGAACCCATAAGAAACCAATCTCATTACTTAATTCTTGCATACATCCAAAGCTACATAACCCGTGTGCTTGAACCACGGCAATCCCCCAATGTCGAAAATTTGTCAAAATTACGCCCTAGAGATTCATCATGAAAAAGACTATTGCGGCAATCGCCGGTTTATTATGTGCTCTGACAGCTTTTGCAATGGAGAAGAACGTGACATCGACAAATCAAACTAACGCTATGAAAACCGATTACATCGTCCTCGGCATGGGATGTTTCTGGGGCGCGGAAAAGCGCATGAGCGAGATTCCGGGGGTGCTCGATGTTGAGAGCGGCTATGCCGGCGGGGATATTCCCGGCGTGGGGTATCAGCAGATTCTGAATCATGAGCGGATGTTGCTGGCGGGTCGGACTACGGCGCGCAATCATGCCGAAGTGATCAAGGTGACTTTCGATCCTGCGCAGGTTCCGCTGCAAACCGTGCTGGCCAAGTTCTGGGAGAATCACGACCCGACACAGGGCGACCGTCAGGGCAACGACATCGGCAGCAATTACCGCAGCGCGATTTATTATCACGACGAAGCGCAGAAAGCGCTGGCGCTATCGACGCAGCAAGCGTATCAGCAAGCGCTCAGTGCCGCCGAGTATGGAAAGATCACGACCGAAATCCTGCCGCTGAAAAATTACATCACTGCCGAGGAATATCACCAGGATTATTTGCAGAAAAACCCGAACGGCTATTGCGGTTTGGGCGGCACGGGCGTGAAATATCCGGCTTCAAACGGGCAAGTGACACAAGACACCGCTTTGAATCCCGAATTGATGAAACCGCTGGATGGCAAAGATTTAAACTTCGCGCAGCAATTGGTGATTTTTGAAGCCGAGCATTGCGAATACTGCAAGCTGTTCGACAAGGAAATCCTCAGCCAATGGCAAGCCGCGGTACCGGTGGCGACAACGATGAACACCAACCCGCCAACTGGCTGGACACTGGAAAAGCCGCTGTTTGCCACGCCGACCATCGTGCTGTTCCGCAACGGCAAGGAAGCAGCGCGTTACACCGGTTATAGCGGGGAGCAGGCTAATTTCTGGAAATGGCTGGGTTTTCAGTTATTGACGCCGGAACAGCAGAAAATCGCGTTCGAGCAAGGCACCGAACCACCGTTCACCGCGTCCAATCTGGACGAAAAACGCCCCGGAAAATTCGTCGACCCGGTCAGCGGCGCGCCGCTGTTTCTGAGTCAGGCAAAATTCGACAGCGGCACCGGCTGGCCCAGCTTTTTCGACCCTATCGAGGGCTCAGTAACGTACCACGATGATTTTTCACACGGCATGCAGCGCATCGAAGTGCGCAGCGCCAGCTCCGGCATCCACCTCGGCCATGTGTTCAACGACGGTCCGCCGCCAAGCTACAAGCGTTATTGCATCAACGGTAATGTGTTGAAATTTATTCCGGATTGATCTCTAGGGAAATGCGGATTAATTGACTATACGAGCGAATCACTTCGTTGCGCGGTACTCGCTCCCTCGCCTATCTTGTTGATATGTCTCGGTTGCTGTGTGCCGTGCGCCTCGTGCTTCATCTCGTTCGCCGAATTAATCAGCGTTTCCCTAGCGGCAGGGTATTCAATCCTGCCGATCAGATAAGCTCACACTTTCTGTCCTAACCAGCGTTGGCCCCAGCCGGCGCTCGTCCCACAGCGGCACACCGAACACATCGTGAATGAAGTAATACGCCACCGGCACGCCGAGCACCATGCCCCACATGCCGGCGGTATGGTAGGCCACCAGCAGAATAATCAGCACCAGCACCGGATTCAGTTTCAGATGCTTGCCGTAGATCAGCGGGTTCAGCCCGTAGGCTTCGATGATATGAATGATGGTGATCATCAGCACCACCGCCAGCGCCAGCATCAAGCCGCCGGTATTCAACGCGACCAGTACCATCGGCGTGGTCGAAATGAATACGCCCAGCACCGGAATGAAGCTGCAAACGAACACGATCAGCGACAGAAACGCAACCGAAGGAATGCCCAGAATCATCAGCCCGATCAATGTCAGAAAGGTATTGACGCACGCGATCATCGCCTGTGCTTGAATCGCGCGGCCGACCACGTAAGCGAAGCGGATCACCGGCTGCGCGGTTTCCTGGTAGAAATCCCGCAAGCGTGAATCGTGCAGGCTTTTCATCAAGCCGCCAAGGCGGATATTGTCGAACAGAATCAGGAAGCTGAACAACAGCGCCAGCAGCACCGTGCCGATCCCGGTATAAAGCTGGTTAATCAGCTTGGGAAAATGTTCACTGGCTTTTTCTACTTGCTTGGTCGCCAGAAAATTCATCAGCAGCTCGGCTTCCTTGTCGAAGTATTTCCGGATTTTTTCCTGCGTCGCTTCGGTGAGTTCTTCCTCGAGCACATGTTCCGGATCGACATCGCTGGCGAGATAGATCGTTTTCTTAAACACATTCAGTTCGTTATCGATCATTCGCAGCGCGTGCTCATCAAGCAAACTGCGCATATACCCGTGCAATGAACGCTCGATGCCGGGATATTTGCTGCCGACATCGCGCTCCAGCTCGATTAGTTTCTGTTGCACTTCATCGAAGTTATTCAAAAACCGGTTCGCTTCACCGATCACGTTCGGCGTCACATAACGGAAAAAGCTGCCCACCACGATCAAAAAAAGAATATAAACCAGCGTGAGTGACAGACGGTACGGCAGTTTGAACCGGTTCTGCCCCATCCGCACCAGCGGCGAAGCAATGAAAGCGAGTACAAAAGTAATGAAAATCAGTCCGAAAAAGTCACTCAGTATCCACAGCAGACTGATCAGAATCAGCCAGATGATGATACGGCGGTTAGCTTCGTAGAAATCGTTAAAACTGAATGACATAATTGAATTCTTTAGATAATTGGCACGGCAACATTGAATACGGATTAACACCAGCGCTTACGCTATTCGATATCATACGATCAAAACCACGACAATGCTTGATTTTACGCAAACCGCACCGGCAGTTGTCAAAAAATCTTGGAAAGCGTTGCAACAATTATACGGCGCAAACTCCGCCATTTTCCCCGGTCATCGAGGAAATACTTTTGATTGACTTCCAGTTCGATGCCTGCGTACCAGCCGCTTGCATACCGTCGGCGCAAATAAGCGGTGAAGCCGTCCGCCGTGCCGGTGTACGGATAATTGCGGCGTATCGTCAAACCAGGCAATTCTTGTGTCAAACTTCGCTGCCAACGGCGGCAAAGCGATAACTCCCACTCGCTGGCGGGATCGTACAGCAGGCCGATGTCGGCTTTGCGCACTTTGCCGTGCAGTTGCGGCGTAAAACTGTGCGACGACAAATGAATCACCCGCCGCCCATGCTGAATAGCCTCCGCAACTGCCGTTTCGACACGCTGACGGTAAGGCCGGTAATAATAATCCAAGATTTTTTCTTTAATTACTGGCGGTAAGTTGCGAGTGAATTCGGAAAACAACTGCGGATGACCTACCGATCGGTTGAGATCGATCAACAATCGGCTGGTGGCCGCCGCAAACAGCGGTGCGCCGAATTGCCTGGCGATTGCTTTCGCCATCAGCAACGCGCCGGGATCGTAGCCGCGGTGGCTGGCAAGCAGCGCTTCGTGTCCTTGGAAAAACAGTTGATAAACCGGAGGAATGCGGTTGCCGCCGTGTTCGCAACTGACGACAACGCTGACCGGTACGGCTGGATCGATCATGCAGATTCCAGAGTACCGGAAAACAACCGGCCTTCGTTCAAACAATCGCACAGCTCACGATACACTGCTGTCAGACGTGCATGGCTGAAATCCTGATTGATAGCGCGCAGAATCCGCCGCGCCAGCGGACCTTGCTGCAACAACACAGTAAACGCTTCTCGCCAAACACTGGATTGCTGAACTTGCGGCGGCAGCAGCGATGTGAACAAGTGCTGCCATAGTTCGCCTGCCGTGCATTGCGCCGATGGAAATCCCAGCAGCGCCAAATAACCGTGATCGGCGATGATTGCTTGATCCGCTTGCTCGATACAACTGTGCAGAATCGTTACCAGACGATCGGTTCCGAATGCTTGCTGCTCAATCAAGGAAGCGGTTTCTTGCTGGTACAGCGCACGCACGACGTGGATCACGATCTCGGCGATCGCCAAATTAGCATACGGACACTCTTGCACATCGATAATGCGGATCTCGATCGCATGGCGGACAAAGCGCGCCACTGCCGCACGCACATTGAGCCACTCTTGCTGCAACACGCCATCCGGATCGTATGCTTCAATCTCCCGGTACATCGGCAACAGAATTTGCTGCCGATACGACTCGCTGTCAAGGATCGTGTCCGGAATCACCTGCCCCATCGACGACGGCACGGTCATTTGATGCGTACGGTAATTTTCCATGCGGAAATCCAGAAAACCGCTGAAGCGGCCTTCGGCGATGGGTGAACTGGCGGCCAACGCCGGCAGGATCGGCAAGATCAGCCTAATCGCAGCGTGCAGCCGGGCAAATTCGGTATCCCCGGCAAACGGCAGATTCAGGTGCATGCTCTGAAGATTGGACCAGCCATGGCGTTTGCAATCGAAAATCCGGTCGTAACTGCGATAAATCTCAGCATGATCGTGCGGCCACAAGCGAGTTTCGATACGCGGATTCATCCACGGATGCATCGCAGTAGGCATCAAGCGCGCATTCATGGTTTCGAGCAAACCGTTGATCCGGGACACCTCGCTTTGAAAAAGCGCCGGTAACGATTCGAGATCGGCTTCCGGGTCGGTATTTTTCAACTCGATGACGTGCAACGCCAATTCATTCGACCAAGCCAACCGGCCGCACTCAACTTCGGATATTTGTCGTCCAGCCAAAACCTGCAACAACCGGTCGGCAATCGGCAACACCGCCAAGGTATCGCGGTCGACGATCATGTATTCGAGCTCGATACCAAAACCGGAAAATGCCGGAATTGCCGGTTTCACCGCCGGTTTCCTTGTTTGCGTTCTTCGATGCGGCGCAAAAACACCGCCATGATTTGCTGATACAACGTTTCTTTTAGAATGCCGTCTTCATTACCAGCATCGACATTCGGGTTATCGTTGATTTCGATGATGTAGCAATGCCGCCCTACTTGCTTGAGATCGACGCCGTAAAAACCGTCGCCGATCAGATTGGCGGCTTTTAGCGCGGTCTTCACCACCTTGACCGGTGTATCTGCCAGCGCCACCGCTTGCGTCATGCCTTCGACAAAATCTTGCGCTTGCTCGCCATGCTTGATGATTTGCCAATGGCCGGGCGCCATAAAGTATTTGCACGCAAACAGCGGTTTGCGGTCAAGGATGCCGATCCGCCAATCGAATGCAGTCGGCAAATATTCCTGCGCCACGATCAGTTCCGATTTTTCCAGAAGCACTTTAACCTTCTGCCGCAATTCCGTTTCCGAGGCAACTTTGACGACACCGAGCGAAAACGAGCTATCGGGTTGTTTCAGCACGCACGGCAAGGCCAGCGCCGGAATGATGTGCTCCAGATTATCTTTGTGCACCAGGACGGTTCTTGGAATCGGAATCTGGTGACGGGTCAGTAATTCAGCCAGATAAACCTTGTTGTTGCACTTCAGGATCGAATTCGGATCGTCGATCACCGTCAATCCTTCCGCCGCGGCGTGGCGGGAAAAGCGATACGTGTAATGATTGACAAAAGTGGTATCGCGGATGAACAGCGCATCGAATTCCGCCAAACGGCTCATATCCGAGCGCGTGATCAATTCCACGTGCATACCCAGCTCCCCGGCGGCTTTCTCGAAATGCTTCATCGCCTTGGCGTTGGATGGCGGTTCCGGATCGCTCGGATCGTGCAAGATCGCCAGATCGTAGCGGGGCGCGATCAATGGATGCAACCACGGCTTGCGCTTAGAGAAATAATCGGTCGCCGCCTGTACTACAAAATCCTGATGCTGCGGCGGAATATCGCTGGCGGCAATCGCCTTGAAACTGCGCATACGCCATTCCTCGCCGTGCCGGTCGAAATAAGCGCGCAATAACGGCGCGCGCACCAGATTGAATAATTCCCGGCTGAGCGGATCGTAGTGTTTCGCGATATTACGCCCGAAATAAATGCTGAGATCAAAGTGCTCCGATTTGATCGGCGCCAGCGATTTTTGCACCAGTTCATCGAGATTCCCGGTCAGTAGTTTCACCAGACCCGGCGACTGAATATCCTCGATCGCATTGACTTGCGGCAACGGCTTGTGCCCTCGCGCCTCGGCAAGCAGCGAGACGTAATAACCGATGCTTTGATAATGGTACGATTTGCACAGATTATAGACGCGCGCGCGGAGGTGCCCGCCGTATGCCGGATCGGTCAGGTACTCCTTGGCGGAAATCACCGACACATCGGGAATCTTCAATGGCCAGTGCTGCACGTTGCTGACGACAATCAAGTTGCTCATGGCAATTCCAAACCGGATGGTTGCTTGGCAGTTTGCGGCGAATGAATCACCAGCAAGTTAGAGTCATACGTCACGATACCGAGCAAAATGGCGTTGATCACCCGGTCGATATTGCACCAATATTCCTGTTGTGCGCCATACGGATCGGCAACCAGCAGCGTGCGCTTGTTGCGGTCATAACCGGTAATGATCACAAAATGACCGGCAGGCACTCCGCGGATATCATCCGGCGTATCATCCGGGCCATGTTCACGCGCCACCCGGTACAAAAAAGTCGAGCTCAGTCCGGTCAATACCGGGACGCCGCGCCGCAGCAATCCGTGAATCAATGAATGCGACAAATCCAGCAGACGTAAGCGGCCGCCAAGATTCAGAAATTCCAGATAGCCTTCGGTGACATAGCGTAACCGGCGGTCGGTTTTGATTGCCGCCTGCTGCCGCAACCGTTGCGCGATATCGACACCGGCGGCAAACCAGACCGGATCGAACACCATCAGATTGTAGGTATAAATGGTCGCCTGAAAACCGCTGCGCAGCGCATCGCACGCCAGAAACACGTCAAACGTGCCGGAACCGCTTTCCAGCTTGCGCGTGCGGGCAATGATATCGTTCAGCGGCTCGTTTCTGCCCCAGTAGCTATAGACGGCGTGCAGACAAGTCGGGCCGCAAGTCGTTTCATCCGGCTGCGGCAGAATCTTGATCGGCAAATGATGAACGGATCTCAGCATGGCAAACACTTAATTAGTTAACGAATTGAACGACTACCATCGCTATTGCACATGCTAACTGAAATTCACCGGTTTTCGCCAGTTTCATGGCTAAGAAATGCAAAATTCAGATAGTATCTGCGCTTTTGATCGCTTTATTCATTCATCAAAACCATGAATTCAACAAGCCATCCGAAAGGTTTGTATCTTTTGTTTTTCACCGAAATGTGGGAACGCTTCAGCTACTACGGCATGCGCGCCATTTTTACCTTGTTCATGATCAAAGCGCTGCTGTTCGACAAAGTATACGCCTCGGAAATTTATGGCAGCTATATCGGTTTGGTTTATCTGACGCCACTGATCGGCGGCTATGTCGCCGATCGTTACTGGGGCAACCGCAAATCCATCCTAGCCGGAGGCATCTTGATGGCGGCAGGTCATTTTTGCATGTTCCTGTCGGCATCGAATTACGACCATCTGGCTGTCGCGCAGCCGCTGTTATTCCTCGGATTGGGATTGTTGATTTTCGGCAACGGCTTTTTCAAACCGAACATCTCGACCATGGTCGGACAACTTTATCCCGAGGGCGACAAGCGTGTCGATGCCGCATTTACCATTTTTTACATGGGCATCAACCTCGGCGCATTTTTCGCGCCGTTGGTGTGCGGCGGCTTCGGCGACACCGGCAACCCAGCCGATTTCAAATGGGGCTTTCTCGCCGCGGGTATCGGCATGATCATCAGCATCGCATCGTTTGAATTGCTCAAGAACCGGTATCTCGTCACGCCCAGCGGCGACGGCATTGGTCTGCCGCCGCAGAAAAAAGCGGCCAACAACAATCACACCGCCGCATCTCAACCGCAGTGGCCGCAAGCACTGCTTTGGATCTGCATCTCGATTCTATTATTCTGCGGTTTTTATTTCCTGACGGGCTCCGGCATCATTGGATCCGGCATTTTCACCGTCAGCATTGCCGGTCCGGCAGCGATCATTACCGACAAAACGCTGACACCCATCGAAAAGCAACGGATCGCGGTGATTTACATTCTGGCTTTTTTTGTGATTTTTTTCTGGGCAGCCTTCGAACAAGCC
>Ga0209573_1002264_pt1 | contig 25352 bp, 19 predicted proteins | sample TNRBio252014_DNA_FD_185870 | JGI IMG/M metagenome (GOLD analysis project Ga0209573, IMG submission 185870) | Wastewater treatment Type I Accumulibacter community from EBPR Bioreactor in Madison, WI, USA - TNR Reactor_6/25/2014_ DNA (SPAdes)... | ecosystem: Engineered > Bioreactor > EBPR >... | reverse complement strand
CCGCCCGATCCCTCGAGGCCGCCGTTGGCGAGGTAGTCTTCCCGGGTCGTGTAAAGGCGGGCGATGAAATACTCCTGACCGTCGTCCTCGGGGGCGGGTTTGAGATCGAGGGGCAACGAGCAGTTGAGCAAATGGGTCGCCTCGAAAATTCTGGAAAACTCGCGCACCACCGTCGAGGTGAGCTTGGAATCGCAATGAAATTCGTAGTGGCCGGATCGATAGACAAATTCCTTGGCGTCCGAGTCCTCCTTCACCGTCACCGGATCGGGTGTCGCCCCGATGTCGACACTGCGCGGCCACTCCTTGCCGGCCGCAGGTGACGCAGCAGTCCCGGCGGCAGGTGCTGCCGCGAGTCCGGCGACATACTCGCCATCTGCGGGGGAGAGACGCGACAAAGGCACCGACGCGACCTTTCCGTTGGCGAGCCTGAGACTCACGTTATCCCCTTCCTTCGCGACAAATGTCGCCTCGATTTTCTTGCCGTCGTTGCTCGTCCAGGTCCGGACCACAGGGGCGGCCGGAGTCTGCGCGACGATCAAACCGACGGTCGCCGCCATCGTGAAGATCAGGAAAAAAAGACGGGGTTTCATGGGAAAGGAAAACGGGACCATCCCATTTCGGCGAATTGCGACAGATCGGGCGAATGGGATCAAGGAAAATTCCATCACAAACGCGTCACCCGCCCACCCCGAAGAAAATCCCCGCGATGCTCGCTGTCAGCAGGCTCGCGATCGTCCCGCCGATCATGGCGAGGAAACCGAGTTCGGCGAGTTCTCCCCGACGTTCGGGCGCTAGCGAGCCGATCCCGCCGATCTGGATGCCGATGGAACTGACGTTCGCGAAGCCACAGAGCGCAAAGGTCGCGAGGAAGATCGTCTTGGGCGAAAGCGCGGCCGCGTCCTTCATCTCACCGAGTTCGAGATAAGCGACAAACTCGTTCGAGACGAGGCGAATCCCGAGGAGCTGGCCGAACCTCAGGACATCGCCCCATTCCGCCCCGACCGCAGCGGCTACGGGCGCGAAGAGAAAACCGAGGATCGCCTCCATCGAGAGCGATTCGAAGATGCCTCCACTCGCCTTCACAACGAGCCCATTGAGCCAGCCCATCTCGCCACCGAGACCTCCGACCCAACCGAGGACGGCATTGAGCAGCGCGATCAACGCGACAAAGACAATCAGGATCGCCGCGACATTGAGCGCCAGCTTCAAGCCCTCGCTCGTGCCCCCCGCGATCGCATCGAGGAGATTGCGGCCGTGTTTGTCCTTTGGCACGAAGAGGTCCTCGCGGATCGTCTCACGCTCGGGCACGAGAATCTTCGCGACGTAGAGCGCGGCGGGAGCGTTCATCATCGAGGCGGTGAGGAGCTGTTTCGCCACCGCCGCCTCGACCGCGGGATCCCCACTGCCGAGCGTCACCACATAAAGACCGAAGACGCTGCCGGCAATCGTGGCCATGCCGCCCGTCATCAGCGCCATCAGCTCGGATCGCGTCATCCCGGAGAGATAGGGTTTCACCACGAGCGGTGCTTCGGTCTGGCCGACAAAGATGTTCGCCGCGGCGGCGAGACTCTCGGCTCCCGAAAGTTTCATGAGGCGCGACATCACCCAGGCGAATCCGAAGACGATCCACTGCAGCACACCGAGGTAGTAGAGTGCCGAAGTCAGGGCGGATACAAACAGGATCACCGGCAGCACCTTGAAGGCGAACCCGTAACGCGAGGCATCGACGAGTTCGCCGAACATGAATCTCGCCCCGGTGTCGCTGTAGCCGAGCAGCTTCACGAAGCCAGCCGAAATCGCTTCGACAAAACCGCTGAAGGGCGTCGCGAGGATGAGGAAGGCGAGCACTCCCTGCAACAGCAGCCCGCCGGCGACAAGGCGCCACGGGATCGCATGACGGCTGCGGCTGAGAAGACAACAAACCCCGAGCAACGCGGTCGTCCCGGCGAGTCCTCTGAGGATTTGTTCGATCATGGGGTTTGGGGTCACCTTGAACCCTCACAAAACCACCTCGCGACCTCCCTCGCGCGCCGACTGCATGCAGGCATCTAGAACCAGCTGCGTCTTCAACGAGATCTCCGGCCAGTGCGAATCGGGCGTGCCACCGAGGACGAGATCGCCGAACCTTCGGAAGAGCTTCGTCTCCTGGGCGGTCGCGTGGCTGTCGGAATACTCGCGCGTCGTCACGCGGCGGGAGTGGCGTTCCATGTGAAAGTGACATCCATCCACGTTGAAATGCGCCTGCTCGATCTCGAAGCTCAGTTCGGGGCCATGGAAAGGCAGCACGAAATCGCTCACGTGGATGTTGCCTCCCGTACCGCTGAGATTCACCCACTGCTGGTGCTCGTTTTCGAAGCTGCAATACAGTGAAGCAGTGACACCTCCGCTGAAGGCCAACTCGGCCGAAAGGGACACGGGCACCGAGTGATGCTCGCGGATCATGCGCGCCGTCACCGAGACCGGCATCTCATAGCCCAGCGCCCAGAGGATGATGCGGGCATTGTACCAACCGAGGTCGCCGAGACTGCCGAGCGGTTCGAGCCCCGGATCGAGGCGGATGTTGTCGGTGAAAAACTCATCGGGAGCCAGGAAGCTGAATTGCGTCGCGATGCGCCGGATCGTGCCGATCGTTCCCGCGTCGAGCTCGTGGCGCAGCGCGGCGAGGCGGTCGTTGTGCATGAACATGACACCGTCCATGAACTGCACCCCCGCCTTCGCACAGGCTTCCGTGATTTCGCGCACCTCGCCCGCATCCACCCCGCAGGGTTTCTCACAGAGGACGTGCTTGCCGGCGGCGGCGGCGGCGAGAACCCATTCTTTCCTCAGTCCCGTCGGCAGAGGGATGTAGACCGCGTCGATGTCGGGGCGGGCAAGAAGCTCGGCGTAGCCGCCGACCGCCTCCGGGGCGGGATCATGCGGCACCTGGGCCTGGCCTTCGGCGATGAAGGCGGCCGCTTTCTCCTGCGAGCGGCTCGCGACCGCGACGAGTCGTCCGTTGCCGCTGTGGCGGATGGCCTGCCAGTTCTTGCGGGCGATCCCCGCGCTTCCCAAAATGCCCCAACGGCAGAGTCGTTCGTTCATAGAATGCGGAGGAGTGAAGAGGGTCTCACCGGAAATGCAACCCTCTTCACTCAATTGAACGTGATCCGCACGCCCCGCGAACGCCAGCCTTGGGTGATGGCGGCTTCCATTTCGTCCCAAGTGCGACCCGCGAGGAGGGGCTCGAAGAGCTGCGGGGGCGTCTTCTCCTCCTTCAAGGCCTTCAGGAAGGCCTTGAGGTTGGCCGCATCCTTTTCGCCGTCCATGTGGAAGTAGTAATAGACGATCAATGCGGAAAGCCCGTAGCTGAGCTGGGCGTTGGCGAGGAAGGAATCATACTCCTGAGTGAAGAACTGCTGCAGATCGGGAGCGATGATGTCCTCACCGAGGGCCCGTCCGCCGTTGCCATCTTCGCCGTAGGCGGTGACTCGGGCCTTGAGTTTGCCGAGATCGTCGATGTCGAACTTGCCCGAGCGGTAACCGCTGTTGGCGATGTACTCGGCGAGTCCCTCGGTGAACCAGCCGCGCGATCCGGGCGCGTAGTATTCGAAGTCGGTGATCTGGTGCGTGATCTCGTGGGAAAGGGTCGTGTTTTCCTTGTCGTAATCGACGCTGTAATTGCTGCCGACTTTCTTCACCCCGAGACTGGTGAGCGGCACGAGAATGTCCCCCTCGCCACCGCGGCTGATGTAGACCCCGGCGGAATCGGGTGGACCTCCCTTGTCGACGTAGGCATCGCGGGTCTCGAAAAGATGGATCTTGTGTCGCTCCTTGCGGAAGGGTTTCACCATGCCGAGGGGAAGCTCGCGGCAGACCTGGTTGGTCGCCTCGAAGAGCAGGGAAAAACGCTTCACCACGGAGGTATTGAGCTTCACATCGCAGATGAACTCATAGTGGGGGCTCGCATAGATGTATTCCTTCGCGGCCTCGTCCTCCTTGATCACCTCGATGGCTTGCTCGATGTCGACGGAGACGAGCGCGGGCCAGGTCCCCTCCCAGTTCGGCTTGATCGAGGCGTCTCCCGAGGGATCGGTCAGATCACCCTTCTTCCATTCGTCGATGAACTTCCGGTCTTCGGGAGAAAGGCTCGCGACGGGGACCTCGAAGTTTTTTCCGGCCATCTGGAGGACGGCCTTGTCCCCCGCAATTTCGACGAGAGTGGCGACGATGGTCTTCCCCGAACTGTTGGTCCAGGAACGATCCGCGGATTGAAGCAGGACGCCGCTCCATCCGAAGGGGAGCGTTGTCAAAATCAGAATCAGGCGCATCGTCATGATGCGGACGATTCTAGGTGTCCGCGCCATCGGGATCAAGCCCGATCGGAGGGATCAATCCGCCAGTTTGAAAACGATCACCTGACGGTCCTGGGCGCGGAGGAAGTCGGGTTCGTAGTCGGCGAATCGGGCCTGGGATTCCCCGTGGCCGACCGCGAGGAGGCGATCGGGCGACACCCCGCGGCTCGCGAGGAATTCGAAGATGGCGTTGGCGCGGCGTTGGGAGAGGACGAGATTCGCGTAGTCGGACCCCTCGGCCGAGGCGTGGCCTTCGACGACAAAACGTTCCCCTCGAAGATCCGGGCTCGCGAGGGCCTCGGCGAGCGTGAGGAGGTAATCGTAGGACGCCCGGTCGGCGAGCTCGACCCCGCCCTTGATGAATTTCACCGTGTCGGTCGAGAGCTTTGAGCTGGCATCGACGCGGTAGCTGATCTCGGCCGGCGCCGCCGGACGAGGGGCCGAGGCATGACCACCGGATCCATACCCGGAGCCGCTCGATCCTGACAAACCACCCGCGAGGAGCGCGCCGCCGTTCACGGGAGGACGCGGACGCGGCGGCACGGGGACCGGATCTCCCTCCGCGGGTATGCGTCCGGCTTTCATCGGCAGGGGCTGGGAATGCGTTGGAGGCGTCGCTATGCCTTCGGCGGGTTGGTTGCCTTTTTTGAGGTAAGTGGTTTTCGAGGAGGGTTCGTCCACCTCGTAAACGGTCACGCCATCGGCGGGGACGCGACCGCGTTTCAACGTCGGAGTCGTCGTTGGGGGAAGAGGTTTGAGGCCTTTCGGTGCCGCATCGAGAGCGATCTTCGACCGGCGCTCGATCACCGGTGCCGGTTTCTTCGCGGATGTCGTCGGGTTCGCGGGGGCCGGGGCCGTCTTTTCACCTCGCAGCACCGAAACCATCCTCGCGGCATCGGGACGGGGTTTCAGCGGAACGGGCTTGAAGGAATTTTCCGCGGTCCCCGCATGGGGAATGGTCGCGGAGAGAAAAACGAGCGGGAGGAGTCGGACGAGATTCATGGGCAGGTTGCGGAGGATTCGTTGCCGGGGAGACGTGGCGACGGTGCCGGCTATGCAGCCAGACTGCGAATTCCTTGAGATCAAATTCGGACATGGCTTTACCTTTCCGGACGTCTAGGCCTAAACTCACCCACATGAAACGCGCTGCGCTCCGGCTACTCCTCGTCTGCGTCACAATCCTCCCGGTCACTGGGGCTGACTACCGGGGAAAGGTCGGCAAACTCGAGGCCGTCTTTTCACTCGAATGGCACGACGACGGGAGCATCTCAGGAGCCTATGCCTACCCTTCCAAACCAGGGACCGTCTATGGACTTGCCGGCAGCAACCCCGCCGAAGGGGAACTTTATCTAGAAGAATACACGGGCGATACGCTGACGGCGCGATGCTCCCTGAAGAAAACGGTCACCAACGGAGCCATCGTCTGGCGCGGAGAAATGCACAACACCGATGGCCGGGTTCTCGAAATGGAGTTTGCCCGGGCTCGTGTAGAAAATACCACGGCGCCGGCTCCGATGTCTCCGGCGGCGGCGGAAACGACTTACTCGGGATATGTGGGTAGACTCGAAGCCGAATTCCAACTGAGTTGGCTCGAGGACGGAACCGTGAGCGGATCCTATCATTATCCCAAACGCCCTGGGACCTTCTACGGGATCTACGGCGTGAATCCCGCCGAAGGAGAACTCTTCCTCGCGGAGTACACGGGCGAGCGGCTCACCGCGAGTTGTGCCCTGCGCAAACGCCTCGAAGCCGATGTGATCATCTGGGAGGGCATCATGATGAACGAGGACGGGCGTCATTTCCCGATGGCCTTCGCGAGAGCGCGTGGGACGACCGCTCCAGCCGGCACCATCGAAGACTACGAAGCCAAGCGGCAGGCAATCTTTTCCTCTATCGGGGAATCGGCGCGTTGGGACGACTTTCCCCTCGCCGACGAGGTCATTGAACGGGTCCCTGTTCATCTTGACGGAGGCGAGTATTTCGGAGCCAGAATCCTCGCCTGGGACAGCGACGGCATCGGCACGACGGTCCGCCTGATCGTCGCTGACTGGGACAACGACGGGAATCTTCTCGTCAACGAGGGGCGCGAAGTGACCCTGCGTGTCGCCCGAGTCTTGCCGCTCGCGAAGGAGCATCTGGTGGGACGGGACGTTTCCCTGCTCTTCGCCGCGGATGGTTCGCTCTACAGCCTCGAACTACCCGACATCGCCATCACCCATGTGCGGCGCTCGCCAACCGGCAAGCTCGAGGTGCGCGGAGTGATCGATCTCTCCACCGCCGCGGACAGCTTTGACTGGACCCCCGAACGTTTCGCCGAAAAGATGCGCACGGCACCGGTGATCGATTTCATCCCCGACAAACTCGCCCTCGATCTCGAGCCGGTCCGCGATCTCGAGCTTGCTGAGGGTGAGGTGTTTTTCCAGACCATCCGCTTTGTCCGCGACCATGGAATCGCGATCCAAGCGACCTCGGCAGGCCCCGGTTCACTCGAACTCGAGTCACTCTCACTCGCCCCCGAACCGGAACCTGTCCCTTGGATTGCGCTCGAGGGATTAAAAGAGCCGGTCAAGGCTCCACCAAGCCAATTCACGACTCAAGCAGGCTGAACCACTCGCCTCCCAACTTCGAGTTTTACAAGTGGCCCCAAGCTCACCCTCCATTTGAGCTTTTGACGGGTGTGTTTATGCCAACGGAACCAACCTCAGCAGTGTAGTCTGCCATTCCCGGTGACACATTCCCGGTGACAGGTGAAAGACCAGGCGAGGTGACAGGCAATATCTCTTAGATCACACGCGATGCGACACGATGCATTATGACCAGGTTCATCGATCCAGAATTCCACTGAAGTTTTGCGGTGAACCTGTCCTCCAAAACCGCGCAATGACCTGCTTCATCCGGATTTTTGCCTGAAAAAACGCACTCCCGCACCTTTCGGCCTTTATTTCCTCGCAAGAAGACACGCAGATCACGCAAAACCCGCTTCGGTCTCACGCATCACTCTCTTCACCCCCACCTAGCGAGACCGCTACCCGAACACATCCGTCCGCAAGTCTCGCATCACCCGCAACTCACCCCATTCCGCTCCTCTCATCGTTCTGGCACCGGTGGATCGTTGCGACCCGAACCGAAACCGGTGGCGCTCATAAACGCTCTCGACGAAAGCTGCCCGACCAAAAACCACTCCGTCACTGAAGTAACGCACCTTCAACCGTAGCACACTCGACATGGGCAGCTTCCCTCCCCTCGCGATCTCCGCTTCGACTTTCTCACGCGTGAATCCCCGTCGGCGCGGCCTTTCGCCCGCTTCGGACACTTCACGAATCTCGCCTTGTCCATACAAGAGGAGCCGGTAGCAAGATCCGGTCTTTTCCCAATCCCCGGCATGGTCTTCACCGCTCACCCACGGGGACTGGTCGAAAATCCGTCCAAGCCCTTCCCGCGCCCCACGATGACCGGCCACCGCTGATGCGTAGCCACACCATCGGTAATCCTCGATCCGGGTCACCATGCCGGCCCGGAACGGGTTGAGGTCGATGTAGGCGGCGATGGTAAGCAGAGCCTGCTCATCGCTCTCGACAAGCACGCTTTTGTAACGCTCTTCCCACAGCGTGCCTTTGCGCCCGGTGCGTTGATTGAACCAGACACTGAAGCGCTGCTTGAGCTGTTTCATGAAAACCGAAAGGTCGCCCATCATGCCACGGAAGCGGTCCAGAATCTCCCGCTCCCATCGTGGTTCGGCACTCGCGGTGGCACGGTCGAGTTCCTGTCGCAAAGCTTCCACTCCATCGACCCCGTAAAGGATCGCCACACGTCGCAGGATTTCCTCGCGATCGAGATTCGCCGAGGCGGAGGCGCCAGGCATTTCCAGAAGAAGATGGAAATGATTCGACATGACGCAGTAGGTCAGGACCCGACAGCCATGGAAGGCCTCAAGAATGCGGATGAGTCTGACAAAAAACTCCTTCTCCTCCTCACCCAGAAGGAAATCCCTGCCCACGATGCGGGAGAGACAGTGGTAGTGGGCGCTTTCTTCGCTTTTGAGACGCGGCTGACGCATGGTAATATTTAAATGTTCACGAGAACACTTTCAAGCAAAAAATCGCCCCCTTGCCTGTCCCTTGCCTGTCCCTTGCCTGTCCCTTGCCTGTCCCTTGCCTGTCCCTTGCCTGTCCCTTGCCTGTCCCTTGCGGCAGGAAGCAGCCACAAAGTCGCCGAACGACCTCTTGTCCGTTCAGGCTGATTTCGGCACGCTACTTCGAGGTCAGCTCGTGGACGCCATCCCAATTCGCAGGCGGCGAGCCGAGATAGACCCGACAGCGCTCCTCCAACACGCCGGCCGAGGTCGCGAGGGTGACATGGGGGTATTTTGTCAGAGAGTCGAACGCATCGGCCGAATCAGTAAAATCTCCGGCCTCGTATTTTGCGAACGCGACTCGATAGGCCTCACGGCCCTCTTCGCCGGGATCGTCGCCCCGACCGAAGATCGCGTGCAACTCGGTGGCACGCGATTTGCCTTTCACCTGCACCCGATCGACGAGGAGCGAGAGCGGCTTCGCCTTCAAGGACGCAAGGAATTCCCCGCTCGCGAGGATGGCGGCGGCATAGTTTTTGGTCTGGCTCTCGATGCGGGCGGTGGTATTGACGCAGTCGCCGACGAGGTTGTAATCGCGGTAGCTCCTCGATCCCACATGGCCGACGAGTCCCCGCCCGCAATGCAGTCCGATCCCGATGCGGAGCCATCCGTCGATTTCGTCGGCATCCGGGTTTTCAACGCGGCGCTGCAGAGTCTCCTGGATTTCCAAAGCGGCCCGAAGTGCCCGATCAGGCGCGTCGTCACAGGCTTCGGGGGCGCCCCAATAGGCGAGAAACTGATCGCCGGCGAAGCGGGCAAGACTTCCGTTCTCGCGCAACGCGGCCTCGGTCTCGACGGCAAAAAGCCGGTTCAGCAACTCGAAGACCCGTTCGACTTCACCGCTTTCGCAAAGAGTCGTGAAGCCGCGTAAATCGCTGAGAAGCACGGCGACGTCGCCACCGCGCGGACGGATCATGTCGAGATTTTGCGTGACCTGTTTCAGCACGGCGGGCGAGAAATAGAAGCCGAGCATGGCATCGCGTCGGGTGCGCTCGCGCTGCTCGACGGTCCAGCGACGCCCCACCTCAAGAATGACGGCACTGCCCCAGAGCAAGGCCGACGAGACCGCTGCGGGGAGGAGGAGGAGTCCCCGATGCCACACTGCGATCCAGCCCGTCGCCAGGATCACGAGGATCCCTACCGCTGCGATGAGGAGCAGCCAGCGTTTGCTCCGCACCTGGGCAAAGACGAGGGCCGCGATCGAAGCAACGAGGAGATGAAAGCCGAGATCGATTGGGATCGGAGCAGGTCGGATCGCGGTGCCATGCATCAAGTCGTGGAGAGCGGTACCGTGGAGAAGCATCCCGGGCTCCTGCGGACCATGGGTGGTGGCTTTTCCATCGACTTCGGCGTCGTAACCGAGGAACACGATGGTGTCGCGCAACGGAGAGTCGGCGCCGACGCGTTTCGCGAGTTCCTCGAGTTCCTCGATCGACCAGACGCGCCCGCCCTCGGAGAGCTCGGGCAGAGTCCGATCATATGCATCCTCGTAGTAGGAGTGCCGAAGGTTCAAGAAGAGCCGGGAGTCATCGCCATGCCAGGCGACCGCTTTGCCGACGGGCCCCATCACCTTCCATTCCATCGTCCCCTCGCCCGTGACTTTCGGCGCCAGCGCGGCAGGTCGAGAGGCGGCAAACGCGGCAAGAGCGAGCGAAGGCATCGTCTCCTCCGAAAAGCGATGTACCAGGCGGTATTCGCGCCAATGCCGGTCGGCGGGAACGTTGACGATGCCTTGCGGAAGGTCCTCCCCGCCCGCATACGGCAGAGACCGCCGGAGATGTGGCTCCTTGCCGAGATCCTCGATGGAGGTCGAAAGGACGAAACGGGTGCGCGACGTCTCGTGGAGGCGCCGGATCGTGTCGCCGAGGATTTTCTGGTCCTCGGCCCGGCCGTAGGTGTAGATGATATCGACCGCCACGACTCGGGCCTCGAGCCGGGCGAGGGTCTCGAGAATGCCGGCGACGGTGGCGTATTCCCCATCCGTCGCAAAGCGGCGGGCAAGCTCTTCGTTCATTTCCAGTTCGGCAAACCGGATCGAGGGATCGAGCGGCTCTGACATTCCCGCCCGAGCGCGTAAATCGAGAGCGAGATCGAGCCAGAAAAGTTCGGCCTTCTCCGCGATCCGGGGAGCGAAGATCCGCAGCGAAAGCAACACCGCGAGAACGAGGAGCGGGAAAAACCACGGTGCGGCAACAGGGTCGAATCCCCCGCTCGACCCTGTCGGGTCCGACTCGGTGGCGCGACGGCTCACAGGGCAATCGGGGTGGTGATGGGGAAAACGAGGACTCCCGGACTACCAACGGTGAAGGGTATGGCCCGCGCGTCCTGTCGCCATTCGCCATCGAGGGTTTTCAGGCCACGCCGAACCGCCGCAACCGGACTTTTCGGCACGCGTTTTTCACCATCGAGGAGCGGATCGGATTTGCCACCGCGGGTCACCGCCGCCTTGGAAGAAGGAGGCACTCGCACGGAAGTAAGCTCGTCACCGTACTTCACCCGATAATCTTCGACCCGGCGTTGGCGGAGGAGATTCGAGAGCCGCTTCTGGATGGCCTCGGCGTGGAGCAGGGCGTTGACTTCATCTTTTTCCTTCAAGGCATCGGTGAGCCATTCAGCATATTCCGTAAGCTTCGCCAACTCGAGATCAGCGGAGTCGAAGATCGCCACATAGAGATCGACGGGGCGGGAGAATTTTTCGAACGGCCATGAGGTGCCTTCCGCAGGGAAGCGGACCGGTTTGGACTCCTCGCTTTGCGCTGCGATGACGGGATTAAGTCCGAGGTGCGGAGATTCGCGGTCGAAGGCGATCATGAAAATCGTCGAACCCGCAGGGCCTTTCGCGATCGCGAGGATCTCGCGCGAGGCGGACGTCTTTTCCTGAGGGGTGTACGGCAGGCAAGCACCGCCCGTCTCGGCGAACTCGCTGGCTCGATCGACGACATAGACCGAGGCGTGGGCCTCGCCGGCACGGGCGTGCGGGCTCCCCGCGAGGGTGAAGCAGGTCAGTCCGAAAAGTAGGGCGTTGGGCTTCATGGCGTGTCCCGCATTGTCCCGTAAGCGTTCGCTCCGGTCAAGCGTGCGGGTGGGTCTCCCGAAAGACGCGCGGGGATCGTCGGCTAGTCGGGATTGCCACAATCTCATAAAAGAAACGCGACCAGCCAGGCGAGGAGATGCAGCCCGTCGGCGAAGGGTTGGGCGTACCGGATCAGAACCGGACGACGCGTCCGTGCGAGGACCAGGGTGAGAGATGCGCAGAGCATTAGGGCGAGTGATGCCGGCTCGATCCCGTCCCGCCAACAGCCGTAGGCGCCGAGACCGAGCCCGGCGGAAAGCGCAATCTCGGGCAAGAGCCGCGCTTGGGAGGGGGTTGAGAAAAAGGCCGCAGGATCTTCCTGGGCATCGCGTCGAGCCTCGCGACGGGAGATGAGAAGGCAATTGCCGAGGATCAGGCTGACCAAGCCGACCAGTTCAACGGCCGGGAGATCGCCTAAATCGCGAGGTGAGGCAGCAATCGCGGCACCTGCGGAGAAGCAAACCGAAATGGCGATTTCCTTCGCAGGAAGCGCGCGCGGACGAAATTTCGACCAAACAGACCAGCGAAAGAGGAAAAAATACAGACCCGTGGCCACAGCCACGACGATGCCCGCTCGCAAAGTCGCCGGATCAAGACGGGGGATCGTCACGATGCCGGCGAGGATCGCGAGCACGAGGCAGGCACCGAGAATTTTCCCATGCCGCCGCGCCCAGGCATGACGCGCGGGTAGTTCCCCAGAATCGAGCTGCGACCGCCGGGCGTCGAGGAGCCTGTCCCCGAGGTAGATGGCCCAGACGGCGGCGAAAAGCCCGGCCAATTCCGCGAGGGGCGGCCACCCGGGATCGCTTGTCCTTGAGGTGGCGAGACAGACCGCCCACCCGGTCGCCGCGAGCGGGGCATCGAGGCAGAGTCGAGACGGGAAAAGCAGCAGTCGGGCGAAGTGCGTCTTGATAAGCGTGATTTTAAAAGGACCTTTCCCACCTAGTCCCCGAAAACCCGCCTGAACAGCCGGAAATGTCCTCTCCGAATCTCTACGCCCTCATCCTCGCCGGCGGCAGCGGCACGCGCTTCTGGCCCCTCAGCCGCAACGCGAAGCCCAAGCAGCTCCTCGCTCTCTTCGACGACGAAACACTCATCGAGAAGGCGGTGAACCGTCTCGAGGGACTCGTCCCGGCCGAACGCATCCTCGTCCTCACAAACGAGGCCCAGCTCGAAGGCGTGCGCGCCGCCCTGCCGATGCTGCCCGCGGAGAACATCGTCGCCGAGCCCGCCCGACGCGACACCGCTCCCGCCATCGCACTTGCCGCCGGCTGGATCGCCGCACGGGATCCCGAGGCGACGATGCTGGCGCTGCCGGCCGATCAACTCGTCGTGAAGGTCGAGGAATTCCGTCGCGTCCTCCGCGCCGCTGCTGCCGCCGCCGCCGCCGAACAGGCCATCGTCACCCTTGGGATCAAGCCCGACTGGCCTTGCCCGAGCTACGGCTACATCGAGCGCGGAGGGGCGATCACGACCGACGACGGCGGCACCGGTGCCGCCGTGCACGAGGTGAAGCGCTTCCGCGAAAAGCCCGATGTCGCGACCGCCGAGGCCTACCTCCGCGAGGGCTCCTTTTCGTGGAATGCCGGCATCTTCATCTGGACGATCCCCACCCTGATGCGCGAGCTCTCGAAGAATTGCCCCCAGCTCGCCGGATTCGTCGGGGAACTCCGCGATTCGCCCGACTTCGCCGCGACCGTGACGGAGCGCTTCCCGCAGCTCGACAAGATCTCGATCGATTTTGCACTGATGGAAAAGGCGAGCCGCATCCTCAACATCGAGGCCGAGGTCGGCTGGGACGACGTCGGCGGCTGGCCTTCGGTCGCCAAATACCTGACCACCGACGACGACGGGAATTCCCATCGCGGTCCCCTGCTCGCGGTCGATTCGAAAAACAACATCGTCTTTTCAGTCGCCGGGATGCCCTCGGTCTCCCTCCTTGGTGTCGAGAATCTGATCGTCGTGCAGACCGCCGACGCGCTCCTCGTCGCCGATAGGAACCAGGCCGACCAGATCAAGAAACTCGTCGACCGGCTCCCCGCCGAGCTGCTCTGAGGCCATGACATCATGAGCGATTGGGTCCGAGCCCTCGGCATCGACTACGGCACCGCCCGCATCGGTATCGCCGTCAGTGACGACCTCGGCTTTCTTGCTCATCCGCTCGAGACCGTGCCGGGCGGCGATTCGGAAAAGGCCGCGGCCCGCATCGCCGAATTGGTCCGCTTGCGCCGTATCGAGCATCTCATCGTCGGGCTACCGCTCCATCGCAACGGTGAGGAAGGCGCCGCCGTGGGCCGTGTGCGCGCGTTTGTCGCCTTGCTTCGCCCCCACTTGCCGGAAGGGATCACCGTCCATGAGGTCGACGAGCATCGCACCACCGTCAGCGCGATGGAAAAGCTCCACGCCGCCGGTCGCAATTCCAAAAACTCGAAGGGTATCATCGACATGGCCGCCGCCGTCGAGATCCTGCAGAGCTGGCTGGATCTGAGAGCGGGAGAGATGGCTCCCATGGGAGAGCCCTTTTAGATCGACCCCAGACTTTTCAGAACAAACGCATACTGCATCGCAATTTCGTCGAGTTCACGGTAGCGCCCCGAGGCTCCGCCGTGACCGGTCTCGAAGGCGGTGTGGAGGAGCAGCGGGACGGAGCCGGTATTGTGGACGCGCAGTTTAGCGACCCATTTCGCCGCCTCCCAGTAGGGCACGCGGTTGTCGTTCCACCCGGCGAGAACGAGCACGGCGGGATAGGCCTGCGCCCTGACATTGTCATAAGGCGAGTAGGCGCGGATGCGGTCGAAGACCTCGCGCGTCGACGCCGGATCGCCCCACTCGTCGTATTCCCCGGTCGTGAGCGGCAGGCTCGCGTCGAGCATGGTGTTGAGCACGTCGACAAAGGGCACGTTGGCGATGAAGGCCCCGAAGAGATCGGGACGCTGGTTCAGGACCGCTCCGGCGAGGAGACCACCGGCGCTGGCCCCGCTGCCGCAGAGCGTTTTGGTCGAGGCGTATCCCTCGGCGACGAGGTGCTCGGCGCAGGCGATGTAGTCGGTGAAGGTCGTCCCTTTCTTCGCGAGTTTGCCCGCCTCGTACCAGGGCCGTCCGAACTCGCCGCCGCCGCGGATCTGCGCGATCGCGAATCCGACGCCGCGATCGACAAGACTAAGGACGTTGCTGTCGAACCAAGGATCGCTCGCGATGCCGTAGGCCCCGTAGCCGTCGAGGAGGATGCCGCCACTGCCATCGCGGGGATGATCGGCCGCCAGCAGGAGCCAAATCGGGATCTTCGTGCCATCGGACGCCGTCGCGAAGGTTCGCTCCACGCGGTACCTCGACGGATCGTAGCCGGGCGGCGGCGTTTTTTCCTTGAGAATGCGGATCTCCGCCGTCTCGAGATCGACCTCGGCGACGGTGTAGGGATGGATCATCGTCTCGTAGCTGAAACGCTGCGCCTTGGCATGATACTCGGGGGAAGGTTCGCCCGAGACCCACCCCCCTTCGGTCGGCGAGGTGACCCACTTTGTGGTGCCTTTGTCAGGATCGAGGAGGAAGAAACCGGGGACGCCGCCGTTCCGTGCGCCGATTACGACGCGGGTGGCGAAAGCGTCGATCGACTCGTAGGCGATGGCCTCGTCACCCGGCAAGACCTCGACCCACGATTCGCGGCCGGGGTGATCGAGTGGAGCGCGGAAGACCCGCCCGTTCACCGCTCCCTCGTTCGAGAGGATGAACCACTCGTCGCCACAGTCGGCGTAGGAGGTGCGGATGCCTTCCTTTCGCAGGAGAAAAACTTCGGGGACGGTCGCATCTCCCGAAAGCGGGAGACGCGAGGTCTCGCTCGTGTCTTTTGACGAGGAGGTAATGAGGAGGAATCGCCCGCTTTTGGTGGGACCGATGGAAACGCTGAAGCGCGGATCTTTCTCTTCGAAAAGAAGCTTCGCCTCCTCCGCATTCGCCCCGAGGACATGACGCATGACGTGCCAGGGACGATCGGTCTCGTCGCCGAGCGTGTAGAAGAGGGTGCGGTTGTCGAGTCCCCAAACGGGAGCCTCGTCTAACATGGTGCCCTCGATCTCGTCGGGCAATATCGCGCCTGTAACGAGGTCGCGGATGCGCAGGGTGTAGAGGTCGGTGCCGTCGTGATTTTCTTTCCACGCATAGAGGCGCCCATCGGGCGAGACCGCACCACCGCCGAAGGAAAAGGCAGCATCGCCCGCGGCGCGTTCGTTCAGGTCGATCACGATCACCTCTTCTCCCGGCGCGGCCGCAGCGAGGAGAGCGGCGGGCGTATCGGAACGCCACGGTTTCCGGCAGACGAGGGCATGATCCTTTCCCGCGACCTCGCGGCTGTAGTAGACCCAGTCGCCCTTGCGATAGGGCACGCTGGTGTCTTCCTCGATGATCCGCCCCTTCATCTCCGCGACGAGGGATGTCCGCAGATCCTTCTGCGGGGCCAGCACGGATTCGAGGTAGGCATTCTCCGCCTCGAGATAAGCCTTCACCGCCGGGTCCTCGCGATCCCGCAGCCAGAAATAGTCATCGGTCCAGGTGACGTCGTGGACCTGGAGCGGATGCGGACGTTTTTCGGCGAGAGGCGGTTCGGCAGCGGACATAGGGGAAAGGAGAGGGAGCGAACCGGCGGCCGAATAGACAAGAAGGACGGACCTAAGCGAAGATTTGAGACCCAGCGAATTCATCGTGGTCAGACCATAGCACGTGGCGGAGAAAGATCCGCAATGGATGGCAAGCGCCGGAAAGGCGCTTCCACGGCTTCGCGATCGCTCACTCCTCCCCTGTGTGATGCAACCACTCGGGGTGGGCGACAATGACGCTGAGGATGTCGCGGGTCACTTTCACGGGAGCCTGGGCAGCGTTGATGGCGGCGCGGCGGTCGGCATAGTGGTCGACGAGATCGCGGGTCGATTCCTCGTAGGCGCGGATGCGGCGCTGGATGATGTCGTCGCTGGCGTCGTCCATGCGGCCCTCCTTGAGGGCGCGCTTGCGGATGCGGGTGATGAGTTCCTCGCGGTCGGGACAGGAGAGATGGAAAAGCTGGAGGACCTCGATGTGTTCCTCGAGGATGCAGGCCTGTTCGATGCTGCGGGGAATGCCGTCGAGAATGAGGATGTCGATGTCGGGTTTGAACATGTGGAGGTCGGCGCGGGCGTCGATCTGCTTTTTGAAATAGCGGATCGTGAGCTCGTCCGGCACAAGTTCGCCCCGGCGGGAGTAGGCGATGAATTCCTGCCCGATCGGGGTGCGGGTGTCCATCGAACGGAAGGCGTCGCCCATCGAAAAGTGGTAGAATCGCGGGATTGTTCCGAGGATCTGGCCCTGGGTGCCCTTGCCGCAGCCGGGAGCTCCGAGGAAGATGAAGGCCTTGTATTTTTCGGGATAGGTTCCGGTCATGGGGCGGAGGGGCGGGCGAAAAGGGGATGGATTCGGGGCAGGAATTCGGGTGTCAGAGTGAGGATTAGCGGCTAGGATAGGGGGTAGTCAATCCCTCGTCATGTTTTTCAGCCCCTTTCTGGCCTCCCGTTACCTGAAGCCGAAGCGTACCTTCGTCTCCATCATCACCCTGATTTCGATCCTCGGCGTCGCCCTCGGTGTCTGGGCCATGATCGTCGTCAATTCGGTTTTCACCGGATATGGCGTGCGGATCCGGGAGAGCATTCTCGGCGTGGCGCCCCACCTCGTGATCGAATCGGGAGGCATCATCATGGGTTGGCCGGAGATCTACGAAAAGGTGAAGGGGGTCGAAGGAATCGAGTCGGTCACGCCCTTTGTGACGGGTCAGGTGGTGATGGATTTCGGCGAGCGTCGCAGCGCCCCGTGGATTCGCGGAATTTTACCTCCCGAAGGCAAGGAGCTGGAGCGGATGGAGAGCAAACTGACGAAACGCCCCGATCCCGAGTTTCCCCTCGATCCGAAAAAAATGATTCAGGACGGGGCCTTCATTGGTGAAAACGACTTCTATTCGGCCGTCGTCGGGTCGGTCATCGCGGAATCCAACAACATCAAGGTCGGCGACAAGATCCTGATGTATTCCAACAGCAGCATCGATACGCTCATGGATTCGCTCGACGCCGTCGAAGGAGCCACCGACGAAGCCGACCGGAAAAAAGCGATTGAGGAGACCCGCCAAATCACGGCCCCGCAGGAGCTGATCGTGAAAGGCATCTTCGACTCGGGCAATTGGGATTTCGACGCCACGGTGGTCTTCGTGCACCTCGAGACGGCACAGGTTCTTTACGGTTTCGAACTCGACCAATGCCACGGCATCGCCGCGAGAACGGATGATCCCTTCAAGGCGGATCAACTGCAGACCAAGCTCCACGAAATCCTTCCGCAGCAGTTCGCGGTCCGTACCTGGGCGCAGATCAACAAGACCATCTTCGATGCCGTCGCCGCCGAGCGTCAGATGATGTTTCTCATCCTCTTCATCATCATGATCGTGGGCAGCTTCGGGATCATGAGCACGATGATCACGGTCACGGTCCAGAAGCGCACCGAGATCGGAATTCTCAAGGCGCTCGGTTCACGCGAAGGTCAGATCGCCTGGGTCTTCCTCTTTCAGGGCATCCTCGTTGGCCTCGTCGGCGTGATTGTCGGATTCGGGCTCGCCCAGCTCACGATCTGGAAACGCAACGACATCGCCGGATGGGTCGGACAACGGTTCGGCGTCGAATTTTTCAATGCGGAGATGTACAAGATCGATGGGGGGATTCCGTCGGTGCAAACTCCCGCCGATCTGACGGTGATCACGATTTCCGCCATCATTTGCTGCACCCTGGCGGCCTTGGTCCCGGCCTTTCTCGCGGCCTTCCTCCAACCGGCCAAGGCTCTCCGCAGCCAGTAGAGCCTTCTCGCCCGTATTTTCCGGGGGTGATCCGATTCCTCCCTTTTTCCTGATCAAACATGGACTTTTATCTCTCCCTCGGGGGCTCCAAGGCAGGCCCCTTTTCGATCTTCAAGGTCGGCGATCTGCTCGAACGGGGAGAAGCCACTCCCGACACTCTCGCCTGGCATCGCGACCTAGATGGGTGGAAGCCAATCCGCGAAGTAGCCTCGCTCGAGGCGGTCTGTGAACGGTCTATCGCAGCCAAGCCGAAGGAGACGAAAGATTCGGATGCGGAGGATCGCACCTCCGCTCCTCCGCCGCCTCTTCCCGATCCCCCGAGAATGCCCCTGCCACCCGAGCCCTTTCCCGGCGCTCCTTTGCCAGATGTGGGGCCGGCGGCCGCCCAAGCCATCGAACGTGCCGACGCGATCGAGCCGGTGCGTCCCTTCGTCCGCTTTTGGGCGCGCATGTTCGACTACACCCTCGTCTCGGTGATGGTCTTCCTGCTCAGTGACTACGTTGCCCCACAACCACAGACGGGCGAACCGATCGTGGATTTCCTCACCCGCTACTTTGAAGAGATGCGGAAGCCCGAGGCCCTCACTTTCGCGACGACGCTGTTCTTCGCCCTCTTCGCCTGGCATGCTCTCGAAGCGATGCTGATTCACCTCTTTGGCGCGACTCCGGGAAAAGCGCTCTTCGGGATCCGGGTGACGAATGCCGACGGGGACCGCCCGCCCGTGCTCCTTTCCCTGGGACGCTCCTTTTACGTGTATGTGCTAGGGGTGGGCTTTTACCAAGCTCCATTTATCCTAATTGGTATGATTTTCAGTTTTTTCCGACTCATCACCACGGGTAATTGCCTGTGGGATCAGCACTTGAAAACCCGGGTAGAACACACCCCTTTGGGAGCCGTCAGGATAATGCTGGCCATCGGTGCCTTTTTCGCCTTATTACTTCTTCAGTCCGTTAAATTTTCATGAGTCGGAATTGTTCCATTGTCCTGCATGCCCACATTCCCTGGGTGCGACACGCCGAGGTGTCGCACTGCCTGGAGGAGGATTGGCTGCACAGTACCGTGGTCGAGACGCATCTCCCCTTGCTCGAGATGCTTTTCCGCCTGCGCGGAGAAGGTGTGCCATTTCGCCTGACCCTCGACCTTTCCCCCACCCTGCTCGCGATGTGGCGCGACCGTGTCTTGCGTCGCCGCACCCTCGCCTATCTCGATCGCACCCTGCGGCTTTGTCGCGACGAGGTCGAGCGTGGTGACATCAGCGGCAGACGAGATCTCGCCACCCGGTATGAGGAGCGCCTCCACCGACTGCGAACCCTCTACGTCGACGAGTGGCAGTGCGATCTCGTGCGCGCCTACGCCGACCTGCGCGACAGCGGTCATGTCGAACTCACCGCGAGCGCGGCGACGCACGGTCTCCTCCCGCTGCTGATGCGCGTGCCCGAGTCGGTGCAGGCCCAGGTGCGCCTCGGTATCCGCCAGTATGTGCAATGTTTCGGCCGCATGCCGCGTGGCTTCTGGCTCCCCGAGTGTGCCTACGCGCCCTCAATCGGACAGATCCTCAAACGCGAAGGGATAGACTGGACCCTCGTCGAGGAGCACGGCCTGACGACCGCACCTCAGGCGAGCGCCCTCTTTCCTTTCACGCCCGGAGTCACTCCCGAGGGCCTCGTCGTCTTCGGCCGCGACCAGGCCAGCAGCAGCGAGATCTGGAACGCCGACGAGGGATTCCCCGGCGACGAACGTTACCGCGATTTCTTCCGCGACATCGGGCTCGAGTCACCGATCGAATACCTGCGCGAGTACCTCGGCGAGACCGGTCAACGCCAGTTCACCGGCATCAAATATTTCCGCCTCGCCCGCGAGGACGATCAGAGCCTGCCCTACGATCCCGAGCTCGCCGCGCGCGCCCTCGAGGAACACTCGGTGCGCTTCATCGCGAGCCGGGGTGCGCAACTTTCCGCCCTCGAATCCGAAGGAGTGGAAAATCCCCTCGTCGTCTGCGCCTTCGACGCGGATCTTTTCGGCCATTGGTGGTATGAGGGCACCGAGTTCCTCGAACGAATCTTCCGCAAGGCGGCGCAGCGCAGCGATTTCGCCTTCACCACACCGGGCCTCCACCTCGCCGCGAACCAGGGACAGGAGTTCCCCATCGCCGCTCCGGTATCCTCCTCGTGGGGAGAAGGCGGCTACTTCGAGACGTGGACGAGCGAGGAAAACAACTGGACCCACGAAGAGATCCAGAAACGCGCCGAGCAGCTCGCGCGCTTCGTGAAGCTATACGAGGACAACCGCCTCGGCATGCCCGAGGGAGCCGCGACGCACCGCCAACGCTGCATCGAGCTGATGACGAAGGAGCTCCTCCTCGCGCAGTCGAGCGACTGGCCCTTCCTCATGAAGAACGAGCCTTCGCGCGAGTACGCCGAGCGCCGCACCCGCGAGCATCTCGATCGTTTCGACCGGGTCTGGTCCGTCTCGGCCAGGGTCGAGGCGGGTAGTGATCTCCTCGCCGAGATCGAGGAAGCCGATCCGATCTTCTCCGATCTGCCGTGGAACCTCTACGAACCCTACGCCTGATCCGCCGCGGACCATGGCCGAGAATTTCGTCTACTTCGACCTCGAGACGCAGCGCTCCGCGAACGACGTGGGCGGCTGGGATCGCAAGGCCGACATGGGGATGTCGATCGGCGTCACCTTCAGCTCGGCGCTGAACCGCTACATGATCTACGACGAGGCGAACGTGCAGGGCCTCATCGACGAACTCCGCGACGCCGACCTCGTCGTGGGATTCAACCACGTCTCCTTCGACTACGAGGTGCTGATGGGCTACACCGTGCTCGATCTCCGCGACTGCACCCGCAATCTCGATCTGATGGTCGATCTGGAGAAGACCCTGCTGCACCGTCCCAAGCTCGACGCAGTCGCGAGCGAGACCCTCAGCGAGAGCAAGACCGCCGTCGGCACCGACGCGATCAAATGGTGGCAGGAAGGCAAGATCATGGCCATCGCCGAGTATTGCTGCTTCGACGTGAAGGTGACGAAGATGGTCCACGAATACGGCGCCCGTCATGGGCTCGTGAAATACCGGAATCGTTTCAACCAGAGCCTCGAGGTGGCGGTGGACTGGCGCCTGCCCTCGTGAAAGCGGTAACTTTTTTCCGAAAATGCCGGTGACGGGGCTGCGGATGTCCCACCCCCGGTGCGAAGGTGAGGGCAACGCGAAAACGGAGCGGACTTGCGTCCTTTCCCGGCCCCGCTAACCTGAGATGCTCCGCCCGACCGCATGATCCGCCTCTTCCACACCGCCGACCTCCATCTCGGCCTGAAATTCACCCGCGGTGGATATGCGCCCGCCCTGCGCGACCGCCTCGTCGCACGCCGCCTCGAGAGCCTCCGCAGCATGGTCGCGCTGGCGCAGGAACGGGGCTGCCAGGTCTTCGTGGTCGCGGGCGATCTCTTCGACACACCCCGCGTTGCCAAAGGGCTCGTGCGGGAGGCCGCCGCGATCCTCGCGCGCTTCGAGGGCGTCGTCGTGGTGCTGCCGGGGAATCACGACTACGTGCAGGAGGAAGATCCGCTCTGGCCGGGTTTCGTCGATGCTCTCGGCGAGGGACATCACCTCCTCCAGCGCGAAACGCCCTGCGACCTGCGCGAGCAGGGCATCCCGCTCGTCCTCTTCCCCGGCGTCTGTGGATCGCGCCATTCGCAGACGAATGCGGTCGGCTGGGTACCGGATGCCCTCGCCTCGCTCGCTCTCCCCGATGAGGTCCGCCGGGTCGGGGTCGCCCACGGGAGTCTCGAAGGGCTCTCGCCGGACTTCGGGGGCGACTACTTTCCCATGACGAAGGGGGAACTCGAAGCGACCGGGCTCGATCTCTGGCTCCTCGGCCACACCCACGTGCGTTTCCCCGATCGCGACCGCTTCGAGGGCGAGCGCGTCCTTTTTCCCGCAACGCCCGAGCCCGATGGGTTTGACTGTCGTCATGCGGGTCATGCTTGGATCGTCGAGATCGATTCCGATGGCGCAGTGCGCGGCGAGTCCGTCCGCACTGGCACCCATCGCTTCCGCACGGTTGTGAAAACGATCGCGGGCGAAGCCGATCTCGAGGCGGTGAAGACGGAGTTTGCGAGCTTTTCCCCCGATGAAGATCTGGCGAAGCTGATCCTCTCGGGTCGTCTCCCCGGCGATCTGTTTGAGAGCCGCGGGGAATGGCTCGAGGCCTTGGAAAAGTCGGTCCTCTACCTCGAGTCGGACCTCTCCGACCTGCATCGCGAGATCCGCGCCACCGACATCGGGCGCGAATTCTCGATCGGTTCGTTTCCCCATCGCCTCCTCGGTGGCCTCGCAGAGTCTGGAGACGATGCCGACGCCCTGCAGCTCGCCTGGGATCTTGTGAAGGAGGCACGCTCATGATCCTGCGACGTCTCCAGCTCCATCCCTTCGCCGGCAGCGCCGATCGCGAAGTGCGCTTCGAGCCCGGTCTCAATGTCGTCCTCGGTCCCAACGAGGCCGGCAAATCGACCCTGCGCCGCGCCGTGCGGCAGGCCCTCCTCATTTCGACGAAACTCAGCAAACGCGAGGCCGAGAGCGAGGTGCTGCCGCTCCTCCCGCTCGGCGGCGGCGACACCATCCGCGTCTCCCTCGAGCTCGCCGAAGGCGACGCGGTCTGGAAACTTTCGAAACGCTGGTCGCCGGGGAATTCGTCGTCCGAATTGACCCGGCCCGACGGCGGGCTCGTCACCGAACCGGCCGCCGTCGAGGAAGGCCTCGGGAACCTCCTCGGTCTCACCCGAGGCACCTGGGATCACGTCCTTTTTGCCGCCCAAGGTGAAATCGGAAAAAGCCTCGACCGGCTCGACGACGGAGGGGATCTGCGCGAACTGAACGAGCGCCTCCGTCGCGCCGTCTTCGAGACCGACGGGGTCTCCCTCGAAAAGCTCGCCGCCCTTATCGACGCCCGCCACGACGCCGCCTTCGGACGTTGGGACACCGCCTTGAAACGCCCCGAGGGCAATCGTGGTCTCGACCAACGATGGGCCCGCGGCGCCGGCAGCATCCTCAACGCCTGGTATGAACGGGAGGCCGCCCGCCTCGCCCTCGAGGAGGCCGAGAATTATTACCGCCGCCTCGATGAGTTGAATCTCCGGCTCCAACAGGCCCACGCCGCCAATGAGACCCTCGCCGACTGGGTGGTCCGGCACGAACCGGTTGCCCGCGATGCCGAGCAGCGTCTCCAGCTCGAAGCCCAACTCGCCAGAGTCGAATCGCGAGGCAAAGGGTTGAAGGAAATCTCGCAGGAATGGCCCGTCGTCGCGAACCGCGCGCAGGAGCAGGAAGGCCTCGCCAACCAACTCCGGGAAAAAGCCACGCTCCTCGGTCAGGAACTGACCCGCGCCAAAGCCTGGGACTCCGCCGAAAAAACCCGTCGCTTGCTCGACGAAGCGGCCAAACTTCAAGGCGCGCTTGTCACGGCCAAGGCCGAACTCGCCAAGCTCGGTGCCGCCGATCCCGAAATCCTCGCCCGCCTCGAAGCCAACGAACGCGAACAAGACCGACTCCTTGCGCGGCTCGAAGCCGCCACCCTGCGCGTCCGGATCGCCGTGTCCCGCGCCCTCACCCTCGAGACCCGCAGCGGCGTTGATTCGCCCATTTCCCGTGACCTTGCCTCCGAAGGTGAAACGACCTTCGAGGCCGGCGGCCGAGTTTTTGTCCGTGATCCCGATGGTGGATGGGAAATCGAAGTCAGCTCGGGCGAGATTGATCTCGCCGCCGACGAGTCGCGCCTCCGCGAGATCGCGACCGATACCACCTCGCGCCTTGTGGCGCTCGGAGTCCCCGACCTCGCCGCGGCGCGGCAGAAGGTCGCGGCCGGTCGAGAACAGGCGCAGCGCCTCGCCCTCCTCGAGGGACAATGGAGCGAACTCCTCGGGTCGCGCAGTCTCGAGGAGTGGCAGGCCGAATGGACGCGTCTCTCCGGAGGCGGCAGCGCCCCGGCCCGCTCCCTCGGTGAGGTCTCCGCCGAACACGCCCGTACCGAGAGCGAAGCGGGCGCCACCACCCGCGAGATCGCCTCCCTGCGCCAGAAACTCGCCGCCTGGGAGCGCGACTACGTCAGTGCCGATGAACTCCTCGACCAACTCGGCGACCTCCGCTCGGAGCACAAGGCGTTGAAACAGAAACTCGAAGCCCTCCAGCCCCTCCCCGAAGGCTGCGCCGATGCCGCCGGTTTCCTCCGCGATTTCCGGGTGCAACGCGAGACCCTCGAACAGCGCCGGGGCGAGATCCACCGGATCCAGGTCGAAAAAGCCGCCCTCGTCGGCACCGCTCCGGAGAGCGAACCTGCCGAAGCGGCCGAGCGCCTCGAACTCGCCAACGCGGCCTTCTCCCGCGCCCTCCGCGAAGGCGAGGCGGTCGAGCGCATCCGCCGCGACTTCACCCAACTCCGCGCCGAACTCGACGCCGACACCCTCGCTCCCTGGCAGGCACACCTCGCCGAAGTCCTCGCCCCGCTCACCCGCGATCGCTACCGGGGCCTCACGCCCGACCTCGCCAAGGCGGCCCGCACCGATGCGGAGGTCCCCTTCACCGCCCTCTCCGCCGGCACCCGGGCCTCGTTGGGTCTCGCCGTGCGCCTCTCCATGGCCCGCTGGTTCCTCGAGGGACGCGATGGTTTCCTCCTCCTCGACGATCCCTTCGTCGATCTCGATCCTGCGCGACAGGAGTCGGCCTCCGCGCTCCTCCGCCACTTCGCCGGGGACAAACAGGTCATCCTCTTCACCTGTCATCCCGCCCACGCCGCTCTCCTCGGGGGACACCGCATCGAGCTCTGAGACCGGTCCATCGGGGCATCTTTTGGTTGCACCTCCCGAAATTAAGGAAAAGCTTTCCGCTTCCGGATCGTTTCAGGATCACGGACTCTCCCGTTCGCTCTTTTTTCATGCGGTCCCGCCTCGCCAGTCTCCTC
>Ga0209573_1002262_pt1 | contig 25382 bp, 13 predicted proteins | sample TNRBio252014_DNA_FD_185870 | JGI IMG/M metagenome (GOLD analysis project Ga0209573, IMG submission 185870) | Wastewater treatment Type I Accumulibacter community from EBPR Bioreactor in Madison, WI, USA - TNR Reactor_6/25/2014_ DNA (SPAdes)... | ecosystem: Engineered > Bioreactor > EBPR >... | reverse complement strand
CGTTTGCTCCCAGGGCGTGCTGCACGGTGTAGTCGACCCAGTAGTCTGCCGGGAACGCCGTCATGGCCAGCAGAGCTTCAGCAACTTCCGCAGTGTCGAAGAAGCTCAGGCCACGAGCTGCCTCGGTGCGCACTCGCGGATGTTCGTCTTTGGCCGCCTGTGTCAGAATCGACAAGGCCGCTGGCAGCGAGTCGCGTTCGTCCGCCACAATTCGTACGACGGCAGCTCGAGCATCCGCTGATGCTGACGACAGCACAACCTGCAACAGGTTCGGATCCAGTTGATGATGCGATTGCTGGATCCACAGTGCTTCCGTTTGCAGTCGAGACAATTCCGGATCGTCGGCCTTCAATCCCTTCACCCAGGCGGCAACGGCTGGAAGAACCTCAGCCGATGGTCGCCCATGCAGCTCACGACGTGCACGATAGCGAGTTCGCCATTCGTATTCGCGAAGCTGTTCCAGGACCTCAGACGCTGGCTTTCCGAACTGAGTTACCGGCGTGACCAACGGACGAGACGGATAAACCAGCCGATAGATACGGCCTCGAGTGTGATCGCGATTCGGATCGCGCTGACTGTATTGCATGTGGCCAATCAGAGCGTTTGCCCAGTCACCAAACCAGAGTGCTCCGTCCGGACCGATCTGCGGATCCGCAGGTCGAAAATGCTTATCGGACGACCGAATCAGATCATCCGGACTGCCGTCCGATTTCTTGATTCGAGCACCGGCGAAGCCACCTCCATCATCCTTAACTGTGAATCGCGGCAATCCATTCATGTTGATGACGCAGGCATAGGTGAATTGCCCCTGCACGTCATCCGGAAAGTTGCGGCTGACCAGGAATTCGCTGCCCAGAGCCGGACGCATGCCTTCGTTGTTAAAGACAAAGTTCAGACCGGTCCGTCCGCCAAACTGAGCCCCGGACAGTGGAGTGTCCCAGGCCTGATTGGCAGTTGTGCCATCGCCGACAATGCCGTGGCCCCAGCCGTTGAAGACATAGCACCACATGTTGTATTGCCCCGGCAGAGCAAACTGACGAATCTTCAGACTGCGCGGATCCATCACGTAGGCACCACCCGCACCTTTACTGAGATGAGGTCCCCAGGGCGTTTCCAGAGTTGTGCTGGTGGCGATGCCTTCCAGCATGTGCAGCTTGCCGCCGTGGCTCCATTCGAACGCGCTACATGTGTGGTGCGTGTCGTCGGTGGCCCAGCCATCCATCAGATGAACGACCTGATCGGCCTTATCGTCCCCGTCCGTGTCTTTCAGAAACAAGAGTCGCGGCTGATCGACCACCAGAACGCCGCCGTTCCAGAATTCAAATCCCGTCGGACAGTGCAGCTTGTCGTAGAACACCTTGCAGGAATCCGCTTTGCCATCGGCATTGGTATCTTCAAGGATCACCAGCCGGTCATTGGGCTTTCCGTCGCCTGGTTTCCACTGCGGATACGTCGGCATACAGGACACCCACAGCCGCCCTTTGTTGTCAAAGTTCAGTTGCACGGGTTTGGCGAGTTCCGGAAACATGGTTTCATCAGCGAATGGCTGAATCTCAAAGCCTTCCGGGACCTGGGTCTGTTCGATCAATTGCTGAGGCGTCAGATAACGAAGCTGGTCGGCTTCTGAATACTTCTGGCGTTCAACTCCGAAGCGTGTTTCGGGAACGATCAGTTCACCGGTTTGTGAATCATCGGGCTGATCGGGTACGGGCTTGCCCTGAGCCAGGTCCCAAACGTATCGATCACGGACTTCCGCCATCTTTCGGATCTTGATGTACTCACGAGGAAACGTTTCGGTATCCCAGGTTCGTCGGCCGCCGTAGACATACCAGCCGTTCAGCATGCGATAGTCCTGCAGGTGCACCCACGATTTTTCATTCACAGCAAAACGCAGTCGTTCATAGGTGTCGCTCCCGAAGCTGGCAGGTGACGCCGATCCAAAGGCTCGTTCATCGATCAATCGGGCAACCTCGCGATCGCCTTTGTCATTCAAATGACAGCCATTGATCGTGTACTGCATGCCGGCTTCGCGGCCAAGCAGTTGAAGTGACGCATCGAACACGTCGATAAAGGCCAGCTTGCGTTCCTCGGCAACCTCGGCGATCGCCCCTGAGTACAGCTTCAGATTGGCATTCTCTGCGGAACCATCGGGCAGCTGTGGATCATTCGTTGCTTCAAACGCAATTGGCGACACCAGAATGAATCGCGGTGGCGACTTTTCATCATCCCTCGGATAGTTCTGAGTCACGAAGTCCAGATACGCTCGATACTGATCCTGAAATGCTGCCAGACCTTCTGCTCCGGCAAACGATTCATTGAAGCCAAAGAAGCAGATGTACGTGTCCGCTCCGAACGCCAATTGCGGGTCATCCAACGCTGTATAATCGGCAGATCGCTGCTGAACTCCGACTGATTCGGCCGGGCGTGCGAAGTTTCGGATCACCAGTTCCCGGTCCGGAAATCGGGTATGCAGCAGGGTCTCAAAGTGCCCAAACAGGTTCATGCGCTCAGCGAGCGAATTGCCAAGAAACGCGATGCGTTCGCCCTTAAGAAACTGCAGTGGCAGTTTACTGGCAGGCAGATCTGGTCTTTTCGGCCGGGGTGGCAGCACCATCAGCTTCTGAGCCAGTTCTTTGGACGGGGGCTGAGCCGGCAGTGACGGGGAAACTGCCGTCAGCACCAACACCACACAGACAAGGAGGCTTCGGATATCAGTCACAAACAGCATCTCCGGGATTCAGCAATAACAGGAAGATCAGGAATCAGTGTACAACCCCGTCAGGTGCTCGCATGTTGGAATCGAGCGAACAGAAGGGACGATTAGACATCATCGAGCCGAGTGACTTCGACGATGCAGGCGTCAGCATCCATTTCGAAAACGTTTCAGTACGGCAGTTCTCGAATATAGACGTTGCGGAAAAACAGTTCGCTGCCGTGATGCTGCAGTTCAATCTGGTCAGCTCGCACCAACGGAACGGTGCCGGTTTTGTCCCAGTAGTTTTCCAGCTTCACTCGATCAACGACTAGCTTGTCGTTCAGCCAGATCGTCACTTTGTCGCCAACCATACGAATCAGAAACGTGTTCCATTCGCCCGGTTTGCGGTCGGCCAGCGTCGTGGGTGAATTGCGCCAGCGTCGATTGTTCCACAGTCCTCCTGAACCCAGATTTCGCCCGTTCGCATACTGCGCGACCCATTGTTCAGGATTTGCCGGATCTGCCTGTCCCTTTTCATTGCGTGGATCCCATGGATCCCAGATCTGGATCTGCGGAGTTCCTCGAAGGTAGATTCCCGAGTCGGCTCCGGGGGGAATCTTCCAGTCGACATACAGCTCGAAGTCGCCATAGTTCTTCGCCGTGCACAGACTCTGACCCTTGCCGTCATACGTCAGAATTCCATCCTGAACACTCCAGTGGTCGGCCATCTGCTGATCGGCTTTGGCCTGGGCTTCAGTCAGTTTCTCGCCCTGCAGAGCATGGCGTTCGTTGGCATTCGTGTGGGCCAGTCCCTTCCAGCCCGTCAGATCTTTACCATTGAACAACGTGGCGAATCCTTCCGGCGGAGTGTTGTCGGTCGACGACTTTGGCCTGGTTGGAGACGGCGAATAATCGGCAATCCGCAGACCTTTGAATTCCACTCGATCATCATGCCCTGCCAGCACGATGTGACCTTTGCGATTGTTCTTGCCGGGATGCGGTGTGCCATCGACAGGAGTGATGTCGTCCAGAAACGCGTCGACAATCACAGCTCCGTTAACGATCACCATGATGTGATCTTCAATGGCAACGATAGTCTGAGTGTTCCATTCGCCAACCGGCTTCAGATAGCCTGTTCGGGCGGGATAGATTCCGTAGATGGAACCATGATATTGCCAGGGCTTCAGCCAGCTCAGTTTCTGAGTCTTACCGTCGGCCATCAGCGCTTCACCGTTGTAGGCACGGCCGTCGTGATCCAGAATCTGAATCTCCATGCCGTCGCGCGATGGATATCCGTCCGTGGGAACTCGAATGCCGATTCCGTTGTTTCCACTTTCTTCCAGGCGAAATTCGAACTGCAGAGCGAAGTCCGAGTATTCGGCGGCGGTGGCCAGATTTTTGCCGCCCTTTTTGCAGATCAGCACGCCGTTCTCGACCGAATAGCCCGCTACATCTCCGGTCCACCCCGTCAGGTCCTGGCCGTTAAACAAGTCCTGCCACGCTGCCTGCTCCAGAATGGCCGACGGCGTTTCCGCTGCCGTGCGATTGGGGTCCGGCTTTTGCTGTGCAGAAATCTGAGGCGAAAAGGCCGTCAGAACAAGAAGACAGAAAACAAGAGAGCCGATTCGCATGAGCAGGACCTTTTGAGGCGGGAAGATTCAGGCAGAAGTGATCAGAGCTTTTCGTCACGAATGACAAGCCGCGCTGATCTCGACGGAGTTCCGAAGGATATGCGGGAACGCGGTTGCCGCAAAGTGACCGAAGCCCCCCGAGGACCTTCAACAGGCCACCAGACGAGAGTCAGGCACACACCAGATCGGCTTCCATCAGCACATCGCCACCAATCGAAGACACTCGAACGTTGTGCAGTGATTCGGCCGGGACCTGATCGAGCCCCGATCCTCCGATTGGCGAAAGAGCGTGATGGCCGCCGACAAGTTTGGGGCTGATGAACACGTGGACTTCATCCAGCAGTCGCTGATCAAAGAATGCTCCATTCAATGCACTGCCCGCTTCCAGCAGCACGTTGGTGAACTGGCGTCGCCCCAGTTCCTGCAGCACCTCGGTCAGCTCCACGGACTTCTGGCCGGTTGTTCTCAGCACTTCCACACCCAGGCTTTGTAACTCAGCCTCGGTCCCGGTAGTACATTGCTGTGAGACACAAACCAGCACTGGAACTTCCGCCGATGTCATCACCAGTCTGGAACTGGCAGTCAGTGACAGTCCGCTGGAATCGAGAACCACTCGCAGGGCTTTCCGAGGACCGATTCCACGAGCTGTCAGCAGAGGGTCATCGGCGAGTATGGTCCCCGATCCCGTGATGATTGCGTCCATCCGGCCTCGAAGTTCATGTACCCACGCTCGGGAACTTTCACAGGAAATCCATTTCGAATGACCGGACCTGGCAGCGATGCGGCCGTCCAGAGTCATGGCCCATTTGGAATGAACCCAGGGAATTCGCCTTGTCATCAGTTTGGCAAATGGCGCAATCAGGCGCTGCGATTCGGCCTCGCAGATTCCCACAGTCACTTCCACACCAGCGTCGCGAAGCTGCTGAATGCCGCCACCTGCAACATGTGGAGCGGGATCGCTGCACCCCACGACAACTCGACGAAAACCAGCAGCAATCACGGCTTCGCTGCACGGAGGCGTTTTCCCGTGATGGCAGCACGGTTCGAGTGTGACAAACAGATCGGCACCCCGAGATTGCTCGCCAGCATTTCGAATGGCGTTGACTTCCGCATGGCTGGACCCGAACCGTTCGTGGAATCCTTCAGCGATCAGAGTCCGCCGCGAATCCACAATCACCGCTCCAACCATCGGGTTGGGTTCAACGTGCCCTTCACCGGCCATCGCCAGACGAAGGGCATACTGCATCACATCGATGTCAGAACGAAACTGCATGCGATAACTCAGCCGTAGGCCACGTCTATGGGATGGTGCGAAACCTGATCGCAACCATGTCTCCACTGCAATAACTCCGGATGTGACTGAACATCTCTGGAGACTGACACATTGCTGTCAGCAAGTCTATCGGTGGCGATCTCATTCTATCCCTGCAGTGACTGGTCATGCTGTTCGAGATCTGCTCCGAAATGCTCATGCATCTTTGGCGAGCAGGATCCGTCGCGCAGTGGTTACTGAGATGATCACAATCAGCAGCATGACAGCAGCCCCGGGGCTGAACCACCGTCCGGCATTCGCATCAAGAATTGCGGCCCCACAGGATCCGGTCAGTAACGCGTACCAGCAGAACACCGGGACTGTGCGACGGATGACAGCACCTTCATTCCCCGACAATCCCGCAACCGCACTGGCCGCGACAACATTGTGCACACAAATTGTATTGCCTGCGGCGCCGCCGACGGCCTGCAAAGCCACAATCCAGAGTGGATCGAAATTCAGGCGAATCCCGACATCGAACTGAAACAATGCGAACATCATGTTGCTGACGGTATTGGAGCCCGCCACTGCAGCTCCCAGTCCTCCCACAAACGTTGCAAAGAACGGCCAGGCGTTTCCTGCGACTTCCGCAACGCCCCGAGCAAGCGCCAGAGGCATTGCCGGGATGCCACTTGAACCCGATCCCGAATTGATGAACACCTGGACCATCGGCACCGTGAAAAGGAGCGCTGAGGAAGCTCGCACAATGGTCTGTACGGAATCACGCGTTGCCGATGCCAATTGTCGGACCGTCATTCTATGCAGCACAAAACAGATCAACGATACGCCACAAAAAACTGTTCCCGGCAGATAGAGTGGTTCCAGTGTGTGATCAATCGTTGTCCCGAATAGATCGTGTAATGGAATTGCCGCTGCGCGAACATAAGCATTGATTCCCAGCGCCGGCACGCGGGTCACGACCAGCATTCCTGCAACCAGCAGATATGGCAACCATGCCAGCACGAATCCAATCGAACGTGCATTGGTTTCGCGGGTCGGACCTGCAACCGGGAGCTGCTGCTGTTCTGGTGACAAGGAAGGTTCTGTGGCAAATTGCCATGGCGGAGAGTTCCTGGGAAGCAGGAAGCCACGCTTCGCGGCAGGCACCACGATGGCCAGCCCGATCAAAGCTCCCAGCATCGAGGGAAACTCAGGGCCCAGTCGCCACGCGACAAGCACGTAGGGAATCGTCATTGACAAAGATGCGAACACGGCAAACTTCCAGACCTGAAGCCCTTCCTTCCAGGAACGGCGCGCGCCAAACCCACGTGTCAGCGTTGTCACAACGAACAGCGGAATCAGCGTCCCGGCAAGAGCATGCAGCAGTGAAACTCGCACGCCGACTGAACATAGCAGCTCACGCCACGAGAGCCCCGAACTTGAAGCAAATTGCACGACAGATTCGCTGCCGCTGAGCCCTCGATCGATCCCCAGCAGAATCGGTGTGCCCACAGCGCCAAATGAAACGGGCGTGGACTGAATGATCAATCCGGCCAGAACAGCGGCGAGCGGAGGGAAGCCTATCCCCACCATCAGCGGTACGGCCACCGCAGCTGGAGTTCCAAAGCCCGCGGATCCTTCAATGAAAGATCCAAACAACCATGCAATGATGATGGCCTGAACACGCCGGTCCGGCGAGGCATTTTCGAATGATTGCCGAATGGCGGTCAGCGCTCCACCATGTCGCAATGTGTTCAGCAGCAGTACGGCACCAAAGATGATGAACAGCAGTTCTCCGGTAATCAGCAAACCCTTCAACGAGGCTGCCGCGACCTGAATTGGGGTAACTCGCCAGACAAACAGTGCAAGCCCCACAGCGGACACATAACAGACGGGCATCGCGCGACTGGCACTCCATCGAAGCCCAATCAGCAGCACCGCCGCAACAAGAACCGGAATCATTGCCAGCAGCGATGCGAGATACAAATTCAAGGCAGAACTCCTGATGAGTCGGAACAGCCAATCGTCACGGCATATCAGACCGGAACTCTTCTGAATCCACGGCACCAGGAGGCCAGGCATCGTTCGACGAGCTGAAAAGTGACCGCACCTCGAATTCCCTTATACCGCGAATTGTTTTCGTGTCGATGCACTGCGCCGGTGATCCCGTCAGCGACTTCCAATCCGCTTTCGCGTGAACTGAAAATACTCTGACGGTACGCCGTCGATCAGGCTCGCCCAAAAACCCGTTGCATAGAAATCCCGTCACAATGTCATGACAGGATTGCAGGCGGATCGCAACCCGAGAGGATCACAGCGTTCATCGCCGATCGCCTGCGGGGCTGCGATCCGTGCCCTGCTATTGGCCTTAGCCACATTCCCGAGCAAGGTTTCTGAGCTCCTGGAGCGCTTCGTCGAGATCCGGGACGTCGGCGCCGGGGACGCGAGCGTTGCGGTCGCATTCTCCCAGCAGTAACAGCAGTTCATAATCATCGGAACTCTTCAGGCGCTGATGAGCCCTGTAGCCGAGAGTGCGATCGGCGATCTGATGCACTTCCATGTGGTGTTTAATGAACCACGCTGTTCGTTCGGTGATAAATCCTTCCAGCGCTTCAAGGCCCGAAGCCACGTGATCAGATGCATCGACGCCTTTGCCCACGTCGTGCAGCAATGCGGCCAGTTGAAATTCCTCGTCCCACGGCATTTCTTCGCGCGCCAGCGTGTAGCACTGCAGCAGATGATACAGCACATCACCTTCCGGATGATGTTCTTTGCCCTGCATCACAGATTCCAGCGGCAGCAGCAGCGAGCGATAAACGCTGAAACGATCTACGGCGGCTTCCGCGGCGGCCAGTTCGCTCTCAAGCAGATCGTCCGGGTACTCGGCCTTCATGAACGCTTCAAATTCCGGCAGAGTTGCTCGTTCAATCGCCTTGCCGGTGATCGAGCTGCGAAACACAAACGACGCTTTATCCGGTGCGTACATGGTCAGTTCGATGGGAAAACGATCGCGGATATGGATGTGAGTGAAGATGCGTTCTTCCCCCTCTTTCCGCACTTTCTTGCGTTCCACATCGTACTGCAGGCCTTCGGCTTCCAGACAGGCCGTGATCGGCTCGGACGATGCCGAAAAGACGTGCAGATCAATATCGGATCCCTGCCGAATGTGTCCGGTAAACGTGCTGCCGATGATTTTGGGCCTGAAGCGACTTAGCAGACGCATGATCCGCAGTGCTTCGACTCGCATTTCCCGCAGTCGATCGAAGCGGGAATCGCCTTCGAACAGAGTTGCCATCCGCTGGATCTCGTCGCGGATTTCGGCATTGGTGGGCAGTTCTGAAGGTTTCACCCAGCCATGGCACAGACGCTGAGCGGCTTTGAGTTTGGCCCGATAGTATTCGGTCTGATTTCGCGAATACATCAGGCGGGCCGCTTCGACAATAATCGCGCGTCGCAGTCGCTGATCTGTCATGAGAGATGTGTCGAATTCCACTGATCGTGGATGCTCCTGCAGTGCCGACACGGGGAGCATTTGCTGATTGATCCCTGCAGAGTTGATGAAATCATTTCGTGCAGCAGGGACTTCGAAGAAGGATTGCAGGGTGCTTCGATCGAGTCAACGGGTTCCTTTCGAAACCCGGGAAGATTACTCGCGGTCGAATGCACTTCCGTGACGGAAACTTCGGTCATTCCCGCCGATGGAATTCTGCTCAGAATCAGGTCCAGGAATTGCTGTCATCGGCAGACGAATTGACGGCTCAGCTTTCGTTACTGGAAATCCAGAGTTGAGATCTGTGGAGGCACGTGCGAATGCGAAGGAATTATCAGACACGAATTTGAGGGAATCATCTCATTATTTCAGACAGCGAGTGATGCCATCTCGATGCTGCTTCGGATGGTTGTCATCTGCACAGGAGAAAAACTGACTTGCACGTTTCAATCCGACGACTCCGCAGAACACGAATTCGCGTCGCTCAGTTCGCTCTGTGCGAGCAGAAGCGATGCACTCGCGCAAATGCGCTGAATTCGAATTCTCATGGAACCGATTTCACGAACATCGGCTGGTCGCGACGTAGAAATTTTTGCGTCAACTTGGGAGTCTGCGGCACCGATGCGGATCAGAACAACCTTGAGGGCCTTGACAGGGTTGTTGAATTCACCGGATTTCACTTCAGTTCAGACCTTGGCAGGAGTTTGCGGGCACGAGCTCCTGCCGGAAAGCCATTGCGGAAATGTCTCAGACTCGACTTCGTGGCATTTTTACTCCGAATCTCATTCCCTATACCCCGGACGGAGGAATCAATGAGCCCGAACTGCGCCGCTATGTGGACTGGCTTATCGAAAGGGGCGTCCATGGCCTATACCCCAACGGGTCGACGGGTGAATTCACAAGATTCACTCCGGAAGAACGTCGCCGGATCGTTGCGATTCTGGCAGACCAGGTCCGTGGGCGAGTCCCAATTCTCGCTGGTGCGGCAGAGGCGAACGTAAAAGAGACGTTGTCGGCGTGCGAGTACTACGCGTCTCTGGGAATTCGCGCCGTCGCGATCGTGGCTCCTTTCTATTACAAGCTCAGTCCCGCTTCCGTGTATGCCTACTTCCGTGAGATTGGCCGGAACACGCCGATCGATGTCACGCTGTACAACATCCCGATGTTTGCCAGCCCGATCGACGTTCCTACCATTCAGCGGCTGTCGGAAGAGTGCGAGCGAATTGTGGCCATCAAGGATTCGTCCGGCGACATTCCGCACATGATCCGCATGATTCAGGCGGTCAAACCGAATCGGCCGGACTTCGCTTTTCTGACCGGCTGGGACGCTGCATTGATGCCAATGCTGCTGATCGGCTGCGACGGCGGTACGAATGCCAGTTCCGGCGTCGTCCCTGAGTTGACTCGAAAACTCTACGATCTGACCACTACGTATCAGATTGATGCAGCGCGAACTGTTCAGTACGACCTGGTCAAACTGTTTGACACGATGATCTATTCGGCAGAATTCCCGGAAGGTTTCCGAGCTGCTGTGGGATTGCGTGGATTTCGGATGGGACATGGCCGCCAGCCGTTATCGGACAAGCAGCGCACGGACCTGAGTACTCTCAGTCGTGAACTGCAGTGCATGCTGTCCAATCATGGCTTTACCGATCAGCCGGTTGGCGGCTGTCCGATCGGTGATGTGTCAGGATCAGCTCCGGCACCGGCTGAGGTATCCGTGATTGTGCAGCAGGTGGTGGCGGAGCTGCAGCGACGCGGATTAATGTAAGCGGCTGATTGCTGGCAGCCTTGAAGAGCGGCGATATCATGCGGACGAGACCTCGTCCTGTTTCCTTATGCTATGGAGACCAGCATGCCGCAGCCGCTGTCCGTGATTGCATCCAGGTTCCCGAAATTTTCTCTGGTGTTTGTTCCTCTGCTTCTGGCCGGATTGATATCCGGATGTCAGGAGCTTGGTTTGGAGGCACCACCTCCCCAGACGCCAACTCAGCCCACGGAAACCGTACAGCAGCTGCCCTCTGAACCGACTGAGTTGGATCCGAGTCTGATGTCGCGGATCGACGCGGAGGCGACCGCCCAGGCAGCACCCAAAACGCCCGATTCGATCGTGGCTGGTTTTCTGGTGAAGCCTTCAAATCAGATCACGGATGCCGACCTGACGGAACTGGTTGCTGCGGCTCCTGCGAACAGCAGCATTGCCGAACTGGACCTCCGTGGCGCCTCGTTGACTCGGTCGGGTCTTGGTCTTCTGGGGCAGTTGCCGAATCTTCGCAGCGTGAATCTGCTGGGCTCAGGAACATTGGCCGCAGAGTGGGTCGGCCTGGCTGCAGCAACTCAGATCGAATCACTGAATCTGGAGAACACGCCGATCAATGATGAATCCCTGGGAGGGGTTGGAGCGCTGGTGAATCTGAAGTCACTCAATCTTTCGAGAACTCACGTTACTGACGTGGGATTCCAGCATCTGGTGAAGCTGTCGAAGCTGGAATCTTTCAGTTGCGCGGACACATCGATTACAGGTGTTGGTTTCGAAGCCTTCACAAAGAAGTACGCTGGATCGCCACTTCGGGAGATCAATGTCAACAACACGCAATTTGGAGCCGGCGGATTTCCGCACATCGACGGTCTTAGTACTTTGGAGATACTGGTTGCTGGTTCTGCCGGAGTCACAGATCTGTCGGTACAGGAGATTCGCCGAGCGAAATCCCTGAAGGTTCTGCGGTTGGGAAGCAACAGCCTCAGCGACAAAGGACTCACGTTTCTGACCAATCTGGATCAGATTGAAGATCTGGACGTGGGCAATAATCAACTGGTGTCAGATTTTCTGCTCGACAAGCTGAAGCGGCAGAAGAATCTGAAAAAGCTGCGAGTGGAAAGCACATTGTGCACGCTGGCGGGCGTTCAGGAATTCAAAAAGCTGCTTCCTGACTGTGCTGTGGACTTCATGGGAATGACATTCTGATTCCCAATTGCCTGAGTCCCATCCGCGGGCTGTTATCGTCGATTGCAGACCGCGGATTTCTCTCATATGACTCCACTCACCCGGATGCCGCAGACAATCTGCTCAGATTCACGGATGGACCCGCAGTGCGTGAGTCCACTGATCCTGCAAACACAGAACGCAACCGCCGGTTGCAAAGACAGCTCCATGCCAATCAGCGATGTGACACTCAGTAACGTCATCCGAAAAGTGGAATGCGGCGAGCGGCTGACGTTTGACGAAGGGGTTTTTCTGGACGAACAGGTCGACCTTCACACTCTGGGTCGCCTGGCAAATCTGGTCCGCGAACGCCGGAATGGACAGTTCGCCTACTACAACACCAACATCCACCTGAACCCCACAAACGTCTGTGTTTATCGCTGCCGCTTCTGCGCGTTCCGTGCGGATTTGCGAGATGAAAAGGCCTACACATTCACCGATGACATGCTCCGTGAACGAATCCTCGAAGGGCGCGCGGCGGGAGCCACGGAGATTCACGTCGTCGGCGGGTTACACCACAAGAAGAGCTTCGACTGGTATTTGAACGTCGTCAAAGTCATCCACGAAACCTGCCCGGAGATTCACATCAAGGCGTGGACGCCGGTAGAAATTCACTGGTTCAGCTTCATCACAAAGAAGCCGATCCGCTGGGTGCTTGAACAGATGGTTGAAGCGGGACTGGGAAGCATGCCAGGAGGCGGCGCGGAGATCTTCGATGAAAGCGTGCGGCGGGAGATCTGCGAACACAAAGCTGACAGCGACGTGTGGTTCGAAGTGCACCGCACGGCTCATGAGCTGGGACTGCGATCCAATGCCACGATGCTGTACGGGCATGTGGAAAAGGCGGTGCATCGAGTTGATCATTTGCTGAGGCTGCGAGCACTGCAGGATGAAACTCAGGGATTCCAGACGTTCATTCCGCTCGCGTTCCATCCTGACAACACTGAGCTATCATCACTGCGAAAGCCGGATGGGGTGTTTGATCTCAGGATGGTCGCGTTGTCCCGTCTGATGCTCGATAACTTTGACCACATCAAGGCGTACTGGATCATGCTGGGCGAACAGACGGCTCAACTTGCCCTGGGTTATGGTGCGGATGACATTGATGGCACTGTGGTGCACGAATTGATCTATCATGACGCGGGCGCGAAGACTCCGGAAGGAATGACGGTCGATCAGCTGCATCGTCTGATTCGCGAAGCGGGCAGGATCCCTGTCGAACGGGATACGTTGTATCGACGCGTTATTCGTAATGGTCGTGACTGGACCGTCGGCGGTCCGCTGCACGCAGAATCTGCGATGGCCTGACAGGTGGTGAAGACTTCCGGCTTAATGACGTCAGTAGCGAGATCGGGGAATAATCTGAATCCCGCTGGGTTGGGTGACCGGAGGTTGGGGCAGGACGACCGATTGAGAGACCGAATGCGCGGGTTCCTGAGCAGTGCCGCGCAGTCGCGGCCACACGGGAGGTTCCACGAGCTGATTTGAAGGTCCTGGAGTCGGCGAAGGAACTGCCTTGGCCGGAGCCAGTGATTCCACAGGCACAGCCGGCAGCGCTGATCTGTTAGTCGGGGCCGGATTGAGAGGAATGGCTGTCGAAGTATCCTCGTTTGCGGAAGATGCATCCTCGGGCAACGGAACGCTGTTTGACGGCTGAATCAGCCCGGGATCAGAATCCGGAAGTTCCAGTCGTCGAGCCAGTGCGCCGGAACGTCGGTGGTGCTGCAGGCTGGCTGAATTCCGAGTCGCTTCGCCGGCTAAATTCGTGGCAGAAGGACCCATTCCGGCAGTGCCGCTTTGCGGAACCGGCACATGTGTCGGAAAATCGCGGTCTGCAATCTGCGATGCACATTCTGACGCGGCACACGACGCCGGTGGTTTCTGGAACAGGCGTCCCAGAGAATTCTTCAGGCTTCTCATGGGATTCAGTCGCTGTGGATCTTCTCCGGCACGGACGCGACTGCGGTAGCGTTCAATGCGAGCAGCGGAGTCCTGCGATGGAACGCAAGGTTCAATAGGTGAGCATCGGCCGATGAGTTCTTCGTCCGAACAATCCTCACCGCATTCGTCTGCCGGACGAAGTTTCTGAGTCAGATCCTTCAGAAAACTTACGCTCTTGACTCGGGAAACTCCCTGAGCAGGCGGAGCGGGGACTGGTTCGCGAGGTCCGGAGTTCTGCTGAGGATCCTGAAACTCATCCCGGGGAGGAATCGTGCCCGGAGCAAATTCATGCTCATGCCGCGGCGGCACAATCACCTGAGTTTCAGCCGACTCGTCCGCATCATTCTCGCGCAGTGACGTCGCAGCGTTTCGAGACGCAGAGCAGCCGCTCGCGAGAGCGAATGCAAGCATTGCGAACACTGAAATCCGTTCAAACCGCATGGGTCTTCCTTCCCTGGTGCAATCTCGTCAGCGCAACGCGCGGCGACAATGCAGCCTCCAATGCACTCCTGAGGTCAGAAATCGGCGGCATCTGCTGAAGTCAAACGACAAACCCGGGAAGATTCGTCTCTATTGCAGAACGCTGCGGCAATTGTTCGTGCTCTGCCGTTCGTGCGTATTTCAGCGACCGCGCCTGCTGTATCCAGAAGTCCCACGGCAACAGTTTTAAGAACTCACAGCCTGGCTGAAGGAAGCGATTCTGACGATTGTTTCCGAGATGCAACCGACTGCTTCAGACCGCAGGGTTTAGCAGGCTCACCGAGATTCCCGGGCAACCTGGTGAAATCGCTGATTCCTCAGCCTCAACAACCGGCTATCAAACGAATCCGGGCGACTGAACAGACGTTTGTACCGTGCGGAGTTGCACGGTACGCGTCTGTTTGCAGACAACGATCAACCCGAGCGGATTCCTGTCCATGATCTTTGAACTTGGCATCACTCGACTTACTGAATGGCTCGCGGCCTTCACCGTACCTGGATCCTGGCTGATTCCTGCGCGACGACGTCGCAGTCGCCTGAATTTCCATGCCGTTGATAGTTGTGAATCGCGCACATTGCTGGCTGCCGTCATTCCCGCGGTAACCATCGACGATACCGTTGTGATTGAAGGTGACAGCGGGACAAAGAATGCGGAGGTGTCCGTCCGGCTTTCGTCGCCGATGTCCACGGCTCTGACGCTGAACTGGGCTACTCGAAATGTGACGGCTGCGGCAGGACTCGACTATGTGGCCCAGGTCGGCCGAGTGACCATCCCGGCCGGTTCAACACGAACAGAGCTGCTTGTAGCGGTCCTGGGTGATCGAATTTTCGAGCCCGATGAGTTCCTTGATGTGCTGGTGTCCGGGCCGAGGAATGTCAGATTCCTCAAAACCGCTGCTCGAATCCGCATCGTCGAAAATGACCCCAGGCCGACGGTATCCATTGGCGATACGACGGTCGCGGAAGGGGCCGTTGCGGCTGTCCGACTACAGCTCTCGCACGCATCGTCGACTCCGATTCCTGTCAGCGTCGCCACCCGTGATCGATCGGCGACTTCTCTGACCGACTATGCGGCTGTGCGGCAGGTGATTGCGATTCCGCCCGGTCAGACGTCGTGGCCGTTATCCGTATCCACTCGACATGACGTGATGGATGAGATCGATGAATCTCTGGAAGTTCTGCTGACAGCGGCTACGGGAGCGGGCATCAGCCGCGGTACGGCAACCGTCACAATTCTTGATAACGATCTGCCTCCGGCTGTGTCTCTCACAGTGCCCCTGTTCAAAGAAGGCAACGTCGGGACCGCAACTCTGCTGGCCACAATCAGCCTGACGTCGGTATCCGGGTTTCCTGTGTCTGTGGATGTCGCATCGGCGGACATCACTGCCATTAGGGGGAGCGACTATCTGTTCCAGAATCAGACGGTCACGGTTCCTGCTGGAAAGCTGTCTGTCACGGTGCCGATTGGGATTGTCGGAGATCTGACCGACGAACCCAACGAGTCGTTCCGGCTGACAATTTCTAATGCACTGAATGCCACTCTGAGCAAAGTTACTCAGTTTCTGAATGTGATCCCGGATGATGACGGCCCGGTTCTTCCGCTGTTCGCGCTGAAGGATCTGAAATACCTGGGCGGCTTCCGGTTGCCGGAAGGGGCGTTCGGTTCCTCAACGTTCGACTTTGCCGGCAATGGTCTGACGTTCAATCCTGATAAGAAGTCGTTGTTTCTGGCTTCCAATCCGAACAATGGACTGCATGTTGCTGAGATCAGCATTCCCGAGGTGCTGCGAATTGATGGGAAGACAAACCAGATGTCCGTCGCCCGGGTTCTGCAGCCGTTTGTCGACCTGGGTCGACTGCTGACAATCAACTCAGACGGCAAAAAGAGCAATCCGGTGCTGGGGTCAGAAGAACTGAATCTGGGGGGGCTGCTGGTTGCAGACGGGGGTCTGACAGGATCCATGTTCAATGGCTACATCGGTGCAGAGCCTGGCACCTCTACTCATACGCATTTTCGAACCAGCACACTCAATCTTTCCACGTTGACTCAGGCCACATTTCAGGGATTGCTGGACATCCGCAGTGCCAGCGATCACGTCACGGGTCGTGTCCGGGCAGGATACATGGCACGAGTTCCTGATCAGTGGCAGGCGTGGATCGGAGCTGAATATGTCACGGGCGACGGCGGGCAGAATCGCATTCAGTTTTCGTCAGCCGGACCAGCTCTGTTTGGATTCGACGCAGCCGACCCGGAAGGCAGCTCCACCAGGCCTTTGATTTACTATCCGCTGAGCAATCCGCTGCAATGGCTGGATCCGGGCTGGAACAAAGCGGTGCCCACGCAATTGCTGTTCAACGGTACGTCGCAGATTGATGGAGTTGTCTTTGCTCCAGGGACACGTTCTGTTCTGTTTATCGGATCCAATGGAGTGTCGTCAATCGGTTATGGTTCCGGTGCGACGTTTCGTGATACCGCTCGACAATATCAGGGGTACCATTCTCTGAACGGCGCCTATCGTTATCAGATCTGGAGCTACGACATTGATGAAATTGCGGCAGTCCGAAACGGGGTGAAACAGCCGTGGCAGGTGAAGCCCACCATTTTTCACTTCGACCTTCCTGTACCGGAAGCATCAAAGTATCTGGGTGGTGTCGCCTTCGACGCTTCAACAGGGCGAATGTATCTTGCGCAGAAAGCTGCGGGCTCGGGATATACTCCCGTCATTCACGTATTCCAGCTGGGAATTCCACCGGCCATGAAGTCGGCGGTCAAATCGTCGTCTCCGGCTGCCACCGGAAAGATGACTTCCGTCTCGGTCAATCCGGTGTCAGACCCGGACGATCTGTTTGACACGCATGAGGTTTCCAGTCCGGCAATGACGAAGCGAATGGCGCGACGAGCCCGCCGGAAGTGACAAAACGTCATTCCCGCCACTGCGCTTACAGCTCTATTTGATCAGTTTTCCCACTTCGGCTTCCAGCTCAGCGGCTTTCAGCGTCGTGGAAACAACAGTTCCGCTGGCATCAACCAACCAGATCGATGGAGATTCGGCAATTCCCCAGAATCGCACCAGCGGGCTGTTCCAGGACCGCTGTTCAGCGTTCGGGAAGAAGATCTGCTGTCCTGGTACGGACCGCGATTCCATGAAGGTGTTCATCGCGGCTTCGTCTTCATCCAGTGCGACGCCGACGATGCGCAGGTCCTTTGAGGGCAGCATGGCCCGAACCTTTGACAGGACGGGCAGCACATCGTTCGTGAACTCATCACTCTCTGAATCCCAGAAATAGATGAGCGTGGGTTTTCCCGGAAACTCATCCGATGTGACGAAGCCGCCTTCTGCTGTCGGGCCGGAAAACTGAGCCAGTTTCTGACCGGCGAGGGACAGTCTTCTCAACGCTCCAGTGGCTTCCTGACCCTGTTCCGAATCCGGAAATTTCTCAGCCAGGGTCGTATAGCACAGCTTGCCTTCGGTCAGCAGTCGAGTTGCCAGAGCAGCATCCGACGTCGCCATCGCCTGCAGTTCGCATGTCCGTGCGGCACCAAACAACAGACTGACAGCTCGTTTGGTCTGCTCAGGAAAACGGTCGGCAAATTCCCGAGCGAATCGGGACATCGATTCAAACCAGTCCGGTTGCGTTCGACCATGCTGCGCGGCTCGAGTGTGCGAAAACTTCGCCAGATAATAAACGCCTTCGGCCGCCGCGATCGATTTGGGATCCCGATCATTCAGAGCCTTTACGTCTTCATACAGTGTGTCGATATCCTCTTTTGAACCCGCCAGTGCCATCTGAAATCGGGCTTCCAGAAGCTGCCCGACCGCCTGATGAAACTGCGGTTTACGAGCTTCGTCATTCATCGTCAGTCGCAGAACCTGGACGGCCATTTCGACAATGCGTTCATTGCGTTCACGCCGGGCTTTGACGGCCTGTTCAAGATCTGTGATCTCTTTAGGCAGAGGAGCAATTCGCAGCTGCTGAATTTCCTTCAGCATGCGAGTGGCTTCGTCGTCCGGCGGAGTTGATCCTTCCGTACCGGTCAGCTTCTTCGCAGCGTCCGCGATGACTGCTTTCTTTTCGGGACTTTCAATGGAAGCCACCACACCAGCCGGCATTTCTGCGGTTGATTGGCCAGTGGACGACGACAACGTATCCGCCGTGTTCGACGATGACGATGAATCCACCGTGCCGGACGGACTGGGGGCGTCACCGCCTCCGCAGCCAACCAGGATTCCGACGATAAGAGTTGAACTGAGATTCAATTGCCACTGAAATCGAAACATCAATGTCGATCCTTCACTGCGCTGATCACAGACAAATGCCGTGCGGCGACTCCCTGGGATCCCGGGTTCTACGAAAATCGGCCGATCAGGTGAATACGAATCCGATCATGGGGACCTGGGCCGACAGATCCGGGAATCCGTCAGGCCGGTTGCCGAGGGACGGCCGTCGGACGAGGTGCCTCTGCCCTGTTCAGGCGGTTGTCAGGCCTGCGTCGGCGCCGGATGGCTCTGCCGCAACCGGCTTTCTGAGATGCTGCACCCAGGCCGGTGGGACGTTGATCCAGATGCTGTCGCGCCGAATCCGGTAGCGTTCGCACAGTGTCCTGAGTGTATCGTCGATCGATCTGATCCGTTGACGATCACTGCCAAAAGTCACTCGACGGCGGATGGGTCGCACATACATGTACTCAAAATAGCTGAGTACGCCGCCGGGTTTCAGCAGTCGCAGGTAGGCCTGACAAATCCGGGACACAAGGTCCGCTGGAAAATTGTTCAACGGCAATCCGGAAATCACAAAGTCGTAAGGTTCAGTCGTTTCGAAATCCTGAACGGGCTGCTGGTAAATCGTCGATTGCGGTTGCACGGCCTGCCAGGTCGATTCCGTCGAAAACCGCGACTTCAGAAACGCCACAAACTCGTCATTAAGTTCCACCAGGTGAAACACATCACCCGGACGCAGCGTTCTCACGATCTCATTTGTGACCGGTCCGGTGCCCGGTCCAATCTCCAGAACCCTGACAGGAACTTCCGGGTCCCGAGCAGACAGGAAACCGACCATCGACCGCGCAAGAAAACGGCTGCTGGGGGCAATCGCACCCGTGGTCTCAAACCGCTTTCGAAACTGTCGAAAAAACGCGATCTGAGACTTCAGCGACAAAAGCATTCCGACCTTCCCAGAGGCAACAGACCAAGTGCGAGAGGGGGGAGTTGAACCCCCACGCCGTTTAAGGCACAGGATCCTAAATCCAGCGCGTCTGCCAATTTCGCCACTCTCGCAGGGGAACCGCAGTCTGCTGCAGCAGGAATGTTCGCGATTCGGGCACTCGAATTCAACCTGGTTTGCATGATGGCTTCGTCACAGTCCCGGATTCTCAACTTCAATGCTTTGTGAGTTCTTTGGAGAGCTGGTCAAGCTGATCGAGCAATTGATTGATTTCTGTCTCCAGCTGAGGCAATGCAATGCGGGCTTCGGTTATTTCACCTTTTGCGGCGTTGATTTCGAGAGATTTGGCCAGCTCGTAAAGTCGAATTCCCGAAAGGTTTCCGGCACTGCCTTTGATGGTGTGAGCCAGTTTGCGAATCTGTTGATAGTCACCCGCTGCCAGCGCGGCGTTGAACGAATCGAGGTATCGAGGGGCATCCTCGCGAAATGCTTCCGCCAGAATCGGAATGAGATCCAGATCATTCTCAATTCGGTTCATGAGATCCTGCTGATTCAGAACGGGGATCAATTCCTGGTCCTGGCCTTCCGGCGTTGAATGACGATGATCCGCAGTGACATCGGGTGAGCTTGTCACCACGGATTCGTCGGGGGTATCAGTTTCCGCTGCTGCCGCGACCTCTGGCGGAAGCTGAATGTGTTTCTGCAGAGTCGCGTAGAGTGTGGAAAAGAGAATGGGCTTTGTAACAAAGTCGTCCATTCCGCAGTTGAGACATTTTTCGCGGTCTCCGGTCATGGCATTGGCCGTCAGTGCGATGATCGGCAGACGTTTGCCAACGCGGGATTTCCAGTCCGCCTGACGAATGGCTCGAGTCGCCTCATAGCCATCCATCTCCGGCATCTGGCAATCCATCAGGACCGCGTCGTAAGAATTCCGATTTAACAGCAGGACGGCTTCACTTCCGTCGGACGCAATTGTGACTTCATAGCCATCCTTCGTCAGCACTCGCTGCATCAACTGCTGATTCACGAAGTTGTCTTCCGCTACCAGGATTCGCCCGCGGGAAGCGGGTGCTGCTTTGGGTGCGGTAAACTGTTCCGGCTGAGATCCCAGCGAATCGGACATGCCGTCCAGCGCCAGAATTGTTTCCAGCAGTTCGGACTGCTTTACGGGTTTCGTCAGATACGCCGCGATCTTTGCCTTCGCCAGAGCCGACTGATGATGCGATGCATCGGAAGAACTGAGCATGATCACCGGCAGGTCGGCTGCGACAGGCAGGCTGCGAATCTTCCTGGCCACTGCAAAGCCATCCATGTCCGGCATATGAACATCCAGCAGGACCAGATTGAAGGGTCTGCCGGCCGCTGCTGCCGCTTCAATCTCCTGTTGGACGAGACTTCCATGGCTGACCGAGACCGGGATCATGCGCCAGCCGTTAACGATCTCTTCCAGAATCAGGCGGTTCGTGGGATTATCGTCCACGATGAGTACATGCTGACGAGGCAGTAGTGTGGGAGCCATCGGTTCCACGACTTCCACCGTGGAAGTGGCCATGCGATAGGGGATCTGGAAGGAAAACGTACTGCCTTCGCCCGGAGTGCTTTCCACCCACATCCGCCCGCCCATCAGACCGACAAGTCGAGTGCAGATGGCCAGGCCCAGCCCCGTTCCGCCGTAATTTCTGGTCGTGCTGCCGTCCGCCTGAACGAATGCGGCAAAGATGGCGGCCTGTCGTTCTTTGGGAATTCCAATCCCGGTATCGCGGACGCTGAACAGCAACTCCGACGCCCCATCCTTCAGTACATCGACGACCGCAACCGCCACTTCTCCGCGATGCGTGAACTTGATCGCATTTCCAACCAGGTTCACCAGAATCTGACGCACTCGGCCCGCATCGCAGATCACCCGTTCCGGCACAGTCGGGACAAAGCGACACGTCAGTTCAAGACCTCGCTGTTCCGCTCGAATTCCCATCAGCTTCATCGCATTGCCGACGACTTCACGAAGTTCTACTTCGTCATAGTCGATCTGCAGCATGTTGGCTTCGATCTTGGAGAAATCCAGGATGTCATTCAGGACCGTCATCAGCGCATCGCCGGATGATGCAATCAGTTCCAGATGACGGCGTTGTTCAGATGTCAGCTGGGATTGCAGCAGCAGTTCGGTCAGCCCCAGGATGCCGTTCATCGGCGTGCGGATTTCATGACTCATGTTGGCCAGAAATTCGCTCTTCGCCCGATTTCCCTGTTCGGCAGCGTCGCGTGCGGCAATCAGGTCCCGATTCGCGACCTCCAGCGATTCACTCTTCCGATGAATCTCACGAGTCAGTTTGACCCGATGACGCAATTCCTCGTGCAGAACTCCAACTGTGCCACCGCTGCCAAGAATTGTCATCACCAATGCCAGGGCAAATCCCAGGACGGAAGCACGGGCAATCAGCACTTCGGAATTCCAGCGACTCGCATCAAAATCGACTCCGACGATTCCATCGATTGCGCCGTTGGAATTGCGAATCGGGGCATACGCTCGGACCCAGATCCCCCAGCGATCCTTCTGCGGCCGGTCATCCAGGATGGATTTCCCCTGAAAGGCCAGTTCCATCGCCGGAGTCACGACGGCACAAATCTGGCCGATCCCGATTCCCTGTTCCTGTTCCCCTTCAATCCGGCCATTTTGATCATAGTCAGAGACGGAATCCACGATGACGCGAACGGTCCCGTCAGCATCCCGCCGCATGGTCGAAATGTTGCGAACTACGCTGCTGAGGCTGAGCCATTCCATCTGTTTGCGAACAATCCGACGGTATTCCGGGGAGGAGGGATTGCTGGCAGCTGTGATCCGTTCATGGTTGAGTTCTGCAAGTTCCGCGGCGTAGGTCGAGGCAAATCCATCAACCGATGTGTACAGCAGCGCTCGTTCATGTTCGCCCTTGCGCCAGGCCAGATACAGACTGACGGCGATCACCAGAGTCGTCAGCACAAACAGAGTTCGCCGGGCTTTTTTTGCAATGTTGCCCGCGATGGACGATCGGTCGACAATAATCATGCCGACTATCGAACACACCGCAAAGGCGATGAGGTCAAGGTTCCAGTCGTGGATCACGGAGGCCATTTGAGAATGTCGTCTTTTTGAGGCTGCAACCGGCTGACATGGAAAAAAAAGCTCCGCATCCCTGCATTTACGGTCAGGACCGTATCGCCTTATTCGAATTGCAGGGGACGCCACACCACTGAGATCAGAAAATTTCATGAGCCGCCGATTAGGCTGGCGTTGCCGATCCTGCAGCGCGCGGCGAACAAGTGCAGTTGTGATATCCCGTGGTGCCCGACTTCCAGTGGAAAACTCTCACCCAGGGTTCTCCTGAAATTGCATTTGGCAAACTCCCGCCGGGAAACTCCTCCACCGGGAGGACGCGTTGCAGCATGCCCGGGCGGATTGCTGATGACGTGTCCGCGGTCGTTCCGTCCACGTGGGAATTCAGGCGTGACGCATGCGATGGACAACCTTCGCAATTCGCTGTCCTGCGTCTTCGATTTCCTGACGCGTGTTCAGGATGCTCAGTGAAAACCGCACGGACGCCAGACAGATATCGGGATCAATTCCCATCGCTACCAGCGCTGGTGCGGGTTCAGCAGATCCACTGGCGCATGTACTTCCCAGCGAACACGCCACACCTTCCAGATGCAGATTCACCAGCAGGGCTTCGCCCGAGAGACCGGGAAACGCAATGCTGAGCGTATTGGGAAGCCGATCCGCCTCAACGCCATGAATGACGACCGGTCTGCAGGAGGTGACCAGACTGTTCTGGAGCAGATCTCGGAGTTCGCGAACTTGTTGAGTGCGTTCCGAAAATTCGGCATGCCAGTCCTGCAGGGCCTTCGCCATCCCGGCAATCAACGGAACCGGCTCGGTCCCGGCGCGACGCCCTCCTTCCTGATGACCGCCATCCAGCAGTGGAGCGATAAGTGATCCGCGACGCAGCAACAGTCCGCCAACTCCCCGAGGACCGTGGAACTTGTGAGCGCCAAAGGCAAGGGCTGTCGCGTGCAGAGTCCGAAAGCTGACTGGAATCTTGCCTGCGGCCTGAACGGCGTCCAGCAGCAATGGGATGCCATGCTGCTGACAGAGGGCGCTGAGCGTCTCAACGTTCTGAACAACCCCGGTTTCATTGTGAGCCAGGATCACACAGACGAGTCGGATCTGACTCCACGGCAACTGGGCCAGTTCGGATTCACGGATGCGGCCATTTGAATCCACCGGAATGGAGACTCGGCCATATCCTCGCATCTCGGATCGGCGAGAGGACTGCACGGTTGCCGGATGTTCGCCGTCGGTCATTGCAATCAGTCCGGGACGACCGGCAGTGAAACCGGCCACCGCCGTGTTGATGGCTTCAGTCCCGCCGCTGGTGAAGATCAGTTCGGACGGATCGGCATCCAGAATTGTGGCGATCGTTTCACGACTATCTTCCAGCACCAGTCGTGCTGCCCGCCCAAACGCATGCTGACTTCCGGGATTGGCAAATGCTGTCTGCCAGCATTCCTCCATCCGCTCACGCACCGGGTGCATCAACGGAGTCGTCGCGTTGTTATCAAGGTAGATCATCGGATCTGACACCCTGGGCCTCACTCATTCAGCAGGAATGCAGAGGCCGGCAAAGGCACCTTAGCGTCACCAGAAACCTGAATGGTTCAGACCTCTGCATGGTGACATGGTATGGCCTGCTTCCCCGGATTCGCCAGGCAGTCGACCGGCGGAATCTGCAGTGTCGGGTTTTCCGGAACGACGGCTTGCAATTCCTGCCGTTCGGCGTCCCCTGAGGGAGATGGAAGTCCCTTACTACTCTGCCTTTTTTACCAAATTCAACAGGGATGAATTCCGAAGATTCTTCTGAGGACCACTGGGACTGCGGAAGTTCGATTCTTCGAAAAATGCCGCATGGCCATGGCTTTGCGGACGACTTCTGCCGTCATTCGGACTGTCGAGCTGTCCGGGAATTCCGACAGCGTGAATCATCAAAATCCGGGAAGTCACTGATTGGGGAGACCTGATTGTGTGGGAGCGGGGCGAATGCCAATGACTCAACGAGAACACAGGGATGATCGGCGGCGAGGATTTACTATTCTCGAACTGCTTGTCGCAATGAGTGTTTTCGCCGTTCTGCTGGCCCTGATCGCCCCGGCCGTACTTCGGGTGCGAGCCTCCGCACGGACTGTGGTTTGTCGAGACCATTTTCGGCAGGTCAGTCTGGCGCTGCAGCAATACGTGTCGGTGTATGGTCAGTTCCCAAAAACACGTGGCGGAAACCATTCGTCGCTGACCGCCGTTCTTCCCTGGCTGGATCAGGCAGATCTGTATCGATCGATCACCGAATCCCCCGGATCACGACCGCGTGAACATGCTGCAGGTCTAGTCGTTGTGGTATGTCCCGAAGACCACGAAGCGGCTCGGCTGCAGGGGTCAACCAGCATCGGCGAGAATGCCGGGCTGTGTGTGAACGTCGCTGAAGGCCGCTCCGGAGTCCAGAAATACAACGGAGTGTTTCTCAGTCGCCGGGAAACGCAGCGCGTAACGCCCGGAACAATGACGGACGGCCTGACGAATACGGCCGCCTATGCTGAGATTCTTCGCTCTTCGCGCGCCGGTCAATCGCACCGGATTTTTCGGCATGCATCCGATCGCATTACCTGCAGTCGTCATGCCGGAGATCTGGCCGAGCGATGTCGTACAGCCACTGTGTCTTCAGCAC
>Ga0209573_1002261_pt1 | contig 25383 bp, 27 predicted proteins | sample TNRBio252014_DNA_FD_185870 | JGI IMG/M metagenome (GOLD analysis project Ga0209573, IMG submission 185870) | Wastewater treatment Type I Accumulibacter community from EBPR Bioreactor in Madison, WI, USA - TNR Reactor_6/25/2014_ DNA (SPAdes)... | ecosystem: Engineered > Bioreactor > EBPR >... | reverse complement strand
TGCACCCTGCCGGTCCTCGGTGCAGGCGAAAAGCGTCCAGAAAGGTGACTTTTCGGACGCAAGGAGCGGGAAGACGGCAGATCGCGAAGGGCAGGGCGCCTCGCAGCGACGGTGCGCGGCCGCCTGAATCGCCGTGGAATCGGACGATTCGAAATCCACAGTCGAGATTCCGGGTGGTGACGGTGCGTTTGGTGGACGCTGAAGCTGATCGTTTGCCGCGCGTGGGCCATACGCGCAGCGAGACGTCTTGCGCGGTGGTGCCGTAACGGCCTCTCAGGCAGCACGCTGCACGGTGACCGTTCCAAGCCCTGCAAAACGCTGCCGCGGTGAGGTACCGATCTGGCTATCCCCGCCTGATTGCCACGACCGCGGTTTTTCTCCTGGCAGGCCGCTTTTCGCTTTTTTTGCCCTTTTCGACCTCGATTCCGCTGCAAGTCGCTCGGCGCGTGGGTTCTTCTGCGGCTCGAACGGAGCGGCGGCAGGTAGTTATCCACAGGCGCGACCGCCCTTTACTTGTAAATTACTTGAATTTACTTGTTAACTACTTGTAGACCCCCCTCAAACCCCTGCCACGCAAGGCCTGTAGCCGAGGTCGTGAGACAGGTTTCACGTTAACTGAGACAGGTTTCACGTGGATAACTTCTCTGAAGGGCGATTTCTGTGGATAACTTTTTCCGAAAAGCGGCCCGAAAGGACGCTTTTCGGGGACTTGCATTTTTTCAGCCATCCGTAGAATCGTTCTGGATAGCGTCCCGATCGCCGCCGCTCGCGGTGGATCGGAAACGTGGCGGGGCGCTCATTACGGAGGAGGAGAACATGCGCAACGAACAATCCGGACTGATCACATCCCTGGCGTCGCATTGCTGGCGCCTCTTGAGTCTTCGCGGCGACTGGAAATCCATGCCGGATTCGGCAGCTTTCGTCTGGCTGGCTATGGGCGCGACACTTCTCGGCGGCCTGACGGAACAGCTCGTCAGGGGCCGGTCGCTGGATGTAGCCGTCCTCAGCGCCGTGGTCTGGCTGGGATTCATTCTCGCCGTGTCCAGACACGGCGGGATTTTCAATCGTCGGTTCGCCGGCGCGCTCGCCCTGCTGTCGATCGGAATCGAGGGGCTGCTGGTGCTCACGATCTGGATTCCAGCGGCCGAATGGCCGGTCGCGATCTGGGCCGGTGTTGCCGTCATGCACCTGCTTTTCCAGGCCAACGACGCGAGCGCGGCGGCAGGGCGCTGACGCCGGTTGGCATCGAGCGCCGTCTGCCTCCGATGAAAACGCCGGTTATCGACCTCAGTGCAATGATGCGCACAGGATCGGGCGGCCAGTTCCCTGAACCGCTGCTTCTCAGGGATGAGTGCGACGCCGATCGCTGGCCCGACTTGGATCAGTCCATCGCCTTCGCAGCGCCGACGATCCAGCCAGACCATACGTTCGATTCTGCGCAGCGGGTCACGGCACACGCAAAAACGCGCGACAGAAGAAAGCGTGCCGGCCATCCGTCGGCGCCATCGTCGAGCAGCGCATGATGGCCGTCTCGTCGCCCTACGACTTCGAGGTTCCGTGGCGCCCCAATTTTGAAGCCAAAATGGCGCTGGTCTGGGCGCTCGCGTCGTCCCTGATCATCGCCTTCTCCTGGGCCGTTCCTTTGTTCTCCCAGTTCTCGGCGCTGCTCGCCGTCGGATGTGCTCTCGCGGCGGCCTGCCGCGGCTACCAGGCCTACCAGCGGCTGCTCGATGCCTCGCGCCTGCGCTCGTTCGGCAAGGCGTTCATTGATCTCGGGGAACTCGAAAAGAAGGCTCACCAGGCCGCTCAACGGCAGGCGCTCTGGCTGGGAACAGGATTTCCCTGGACCGACATCGAGGCGAGCAAGCTGCACACCCTGATTTCGCTCGGCGTCGTCAGGACGCTTGGCAAAGCCGCCCAACAGACCGAAGGCGCGTACTGGGTTCACGGCCTCGCACCCGAAAACGATCTCTATTCGGAACTCGCCCACCTGGTCGGGCACACCCTGATCGTCGGCACGACCCGTGTCGGCAAGACGCGCCTGTTCGATCTGCTCATCGCTCAGGCAATCTTCCGGGGCGAGACGGTGATCATCATCGATCCGAAGGGCGACCATGCGCTCGCCCGGAATGCCCGCGCCGCGTGTGAAGCCAGCGGGGCAGGGGAGCGCTTCGTGTATTTCCATCCGGCGCATCCCGACCGATCGGCGTGCATCGATCCCTTGCGTAACTGGAACCGCAAGACCGAGCTGGCCAGTCGCGTGGCGGCGTTGATCCCCTCGGAAACCGGCGCCGACCCGTTTACCGCCTTCGGCTGGAAAGTGCTCAACGACATCACCAACGGCATGATCGCCACCGGTCGTCGGCCGAATCTGGTGCAGCTGCGACGCTACGTCGAAGGCGGACCCGAGAGCCTCCTGCAGCGGGCCTTGAAAGTTCACTTCGCCCGCCGGGTGAAGGACTGGGAAAGCCGGTCCGCGTCCCATATCCGACGCTACAAGGATCGGCTGCTGGAGGCGTACATCGCCTTTTATCGGGAGATCGCCATCAATGAAGCGCAGTCGGTGGATCTCGATGGCTTGATCTCGACCTACGAGCACAATCGCGAGCACTTCCAGAAAATGGTGGCGTCGCTGATCCCGATCCTCTCGATGCTCACCAGCGACCCCCTGCAGGCGCTCCTCTCACCGGACTTCGAGCCCGGCCACGAGCGGCTGGTGACCGACATGTCGAAGATCATCCACGGCAACAAGGTGGTCTACATCGGTCTGGATTCGCTGGCCGACTCGACGGTGGGCAGCGCCATCGGCTCCATCCTGCTGGCCGATCTCGCCGCCGTCGCGGGCGACCGCTACAACTACGGCATCGACTCGCTGACGCCGGTCAATCTGTTCATCGATGAAGCCGCGGAGGTCCTCAACCAGCCGGCCATTCAACTGATGAACAAGGGCGGCGGCGCCGATTTCCGGGTGACCATCGCCACGCAGACCTTTGCCGATTTTGCCAGCCGACTTGGCGACGAAAACAAGGCCCGCCAGGTGCTCGCCAACACCAACAACAAGATCGCCTTGCGTGTCCTGGACTCCGAAACGCAAAAATACCTGGCCGAAGGCATGCCGCAGATCAAGGTGCGTTCAATGGCACTGCGCTACGGGCACAACGTCGATAGCCACGTGCAGGACGAATACACCGCGTCTTATCAGGAACAGATTCTGGAAGAGGAGGCAGAACTCTTCCCTGCGGCGATGCTCGGCGAGCTGCCACCGCTGCACTTCATCGCGCGCCTGTCCGGTGGCCGGACGCTCAAGGGACGTTTTCCCATCCTGCGGACGCAGCCATGAGGGCGGCGCGCACGGAGAATGCCTGGAGTACCTTCATCGCCGTCGCGCTGTTTCTGGTGATGGCGGCCACCTGGGCGTTCATTCCGCCGGCAGTGATCCGCAACGCCTGGATCGCCGAGCGGGCGGAGGTCTACGCGCTTGCCGGCAGCGGCGAGAGTGCTGTCTACGGTCGCACCCTGGAAGACCTGGAGAAATCGCTCGCTTCGGACTTCCGAGGTTTTTTCATCGGCGCCCAATCGACAGGGCAGGGGCCCTTCGGAAGTGTGGACTTCAGCGCCTGGGCGCGGGACCGGATCGTCGCGAGCTGGTTGTGGATCGGGCTGGTCGCCTACCGCCTGCAAGTGTTGATGGGATGGCTGGTGCCAGGCATTCCCTTGGTGATGGCGGCCTACAGCGATGGCCAGCTCGTGCGGGAAATCCGCAAGTATTCCTTCGTGGCCCAGAGCCCGATCCGACACAGCCTCGGGGTGCGCGTGCTATGGGCCGTTCTGGCAGGGCTTGCCGTCTGGATGATCGTGCCGTTGCCGATGCCCTCGCTGCTGCCACCCTTGTTGATCGTCTCGATCTCGTACGCCCTGTGGCTGTGGGTGAGCAATTTGCAGAAGCGGCTTTGAGGGGTGTGCGGTTCTTCGGGAACTATGGTTGTGGTGTGACGGCTGGTCGAAGGTGGCGCGTCGTGCTGCGTCGACCACGACCTGGTCATTGTCTTCGCGAAGAAACGAGACTTCTGAACGGCCGCTGCCACCTTTCAAGGGGACATTTGGCGGTGTAGCCTCTGGGCAGGTTCTCGGCCAGAGCGGTCATTGGCAGCATGCGCCGTGAGCGTCGGCTGTACTGCGCATTGCAGCCGTTCGACGGAGGGGTTCGCGGAAGAAATCGGGGCCGGCCACTCAGGGCCGGGGCCTCGTCACTGGGATGGCCTAGGTGCTTTCGTCCTACTCGGCAAGTGAACAATCGTTAGCTTCCATGAGCTTATGACAAGAGCTTGTAAACCCCTCTGTGATCAGGTCTACTCTACTCTCGTCTTTTGGGCAACCGAAATGAGTGTGATTAAATGGGAGCCAGCCTGATGTCTCTTCGTGCATTGGCAGAAAGGCATGGTCGGTGCGTTCGCTTGATGGGAGCGCTGTGAATCGAGAGGATCACGCACCGTTATGTGAGTTGCCGGGGGTGTAATTCCTCCGGCCGACTTGCCACCAACTTGACTGGATGCTCGACGTCAGCTTCGGCGAGGATGCCAGTACCGTACGCCAGGACCACGCTCCACAGAATCTTTCCCTCTTGAAGAAGATCGTTCTCAACCTGATTCGGCTGGATACTACCGCCCAGAAGAAAACCAGCTTGCGCCTGAAGCACAAGGCGGCCACCTGGGATGACGACTTCCGGGTGAAGATCATGAGCCTCATCAGGCTATGACATTCGAGTTTATAGACCCTGGACTCCGGGTGACTGCTTACTGACGAACGCTATTCATCCTTTCGACTGGTTGGAGTCGTTCGAATCACCCACCGATCGATGACCGCTTTCTGGGCAGACTAGGGAACCGCTGATCAATTAACCGTTGGTGCGTTACCTCCCGCGTGGCAGCGGATGTTTTTTCAGCCCGCCGGGATTTTGGTCAAATTGCCTGAAATTCCCGCCGTTTATACCGTTTTCGGCCCATTTCCGGGCCTTTCCTCCTATTCAGGGCGCAACTCGACCATCAAGCGCCAATAGTCCTCGCTTGGCAGTCATCAGATTGGCCAAAGCGAACAGCGTGTGCAGTTGTGCCGTGTTCTTGTCCAGCGCCTTGTAACTCACCTTCTTGTATTGGAACAGACTCTTCACGATGCGGGAGGGATGCTCGATCTTGGAACGGGTGCTGGCTTTCAGGGATTCCAGTTTATCGGTCTGCGTCACGTCCGCCTCGTTCGCCGTTTTTCCAACGGCGGTGTGCACCAGCCGGTTCTCGGCATCGACGCCAATGTGGGCCTTCTAGCCGAAGTACCACTGGTTGCCTTTCTTGGTTTGGTGCATGTCCGTGTCAGGGGCATTGGCTTCATTCTTGACCGACGGCGGGGCGGCGATAAGTGTGGTGTCGGCGATGGTGCCTTCGCGCATCATGAGGCCCGGTGCGGACAGCCCGGCGTTGACCGCTTCGAGCAGCTTCTTCGTCAGGTCATGCTCTTCCAGTAGGCGCCGAAACTGCAGCACGGTGGTCGTGAATTGCAATCTGTGGCCGCTTGGTCGTCCTCCTGATCATTGTCACGATTTCCATCGGGTCCTTCGGTACATCAAAGACGATGAATCTGGGCGCTTGGTTGTGCTCGTTCTATCCGGAATGCGGTGGTGCCCCTATTCCCTTGAAAGCGTGACGCGCGCCTGGTGGGCGCGCTGAGCTTCTGGCCAGCTACTCTTGATATAGGCAAGGCTGGCACGAATCTCTTCCTTGGCGAGTACGTTCGCGAAACCAGGCATGTCGCTGCTATAACCCGGCGGCGCGTACCGGCCCGCCTGCAGACCGTTGCTGACGATCTCGATCAGGACCGCGTCCGGGTGATGCCAGGTGTGCCCGTTGGCATCGTGTGGCGGTGCCGGCAGGCGGCCGTTTTCGCGGCGTTCACGCCAGGCCGGCTGACCTTCCAGATTTGCGCCGTGACAGCTCGCACAGTGCTCGGTATAAACGCGCTGCCCGACTGCCAGCAGCCGAGCATCATTGGTGTCGATCAGTGGCGGACTGCTCTGCCAGGTGCTCCACGCGATCGCAGCGACGAGAAAGACGACACTGGCAGCCAGCAGCGCGTGGAATACCGTGCCGTTTGATACGGCCTGCTCCCTTGGCACTGCCGAATCGACCTCTCCGCTCAATGGGTCATGCAGCCCGGGTCCATGTGTTTTGCTCCCTGGCAGCGCAGGGCGCGCTCGCTCCAGAGGCTCTTCATATAGGCGACCAGGTCTTCAGCATCGTGTGGGCTCAAGCGTCCCTCGAAAGCCACCATCCGACTGTTCGGCACTGGACTACCCTTGAGGATGGTGTTCTGTAACTGTTGATCGCTGTGGTGCCAGGCGTGCGCGGTATCGTCGAGCGCGGGCGCCAGGCCCTGCAGGCTTTTGCCGAACTGTGGCGCTTCACCTATGCCGACGGCACCGTGGCAGGTCTGGCAATTCGCCGCGAACAGCTTTTCCCCCCGTTTTTCCGCCACGCTTTCCGGTCCGCGAGCCCCGCTTATCGCCTGCCAGCTACGGCCATCATCGGCGCTGACGAAGAGTCTGCCGATATGTGTCGCGGCAAACAGACGCGGGCCATTTCGTGCCATGACCATGATCGCCTGTCCGCCGAAGCTGTTGGCCAGCGGCGTCCATGCCAATTCGGGCTCCTGTGCCTCGAGAAAACCTTGCCCGAATTGAAAACTGTAGAGCGTTCCGTCAGGCTCGGCGCTGACCATGGTCACCGGGATGCGCAGCATTGACGCTGGCCGCCATGAAGCCCCGTCGTCAGTCGACAAACGCAAGCCTTCCTCGGTGCCGGCGTACAAGCCGCTGGGCGACGCCGAGATGTTCATCAGCTTTTCTGGCGCGTCGCCGCTGCGCGTCCAGGTACGACCGCTGTCGGTACTGTGGTAGATGCCATCGGCGACACCGTACAGGCGCTTTCCGTCCGTCGGGCTGACGGTCAGCGCCGTGAAGCTGTCGGGTCCGCCCTGGCTCTGCCGTTGCCACTGGCTGCCACCGTCATCTGATCGCAGCAAACCGTCCGAGGTGCCACTTGCGTACAGTATTTTGGCGTCGGAAGGGTCCGCAGCCAAGGCGACGAAGCCGCCATCACGTTTGACGCGCAGGCTCAAGCGACCATCCGGCTGAGCCAGGTACAGGCCCTGCTTGTTTGCCACCAGCACGCCATCGCTGCCGTTGGCCGGAGCGAGCGCGAAGATGCGACCCATCTCCGGCGTGGCGACGGCTGCGAGTGGGACGACAAACAGCAAGCCAGCGAGGTAACGGGCGGCCAACAAGGCAAATGTATTCATGGGATGTCCAGTCCTTGGTTGTTGAGACGGATAACAGGCCCCGAGGTACGGTGAGCGCAAAAATAGCGCCATCCATCTGTAGCAGAGCTGAAAACGACCATGGCAGATGATGATGCGCACGCCACCCGGTCAGGAAGCTGACATGCGGATTACATTCTCGTAATGGGCGTCAAGCGGCGCCGCAAGCAGGCACAATCTTCGCAAATACTCAGCATGGGGCGACGCACATGAAGATCCTGATTGTCGAAGATGAACCAAAAACGGGCGATTACCTGCGCAAAGGCCTGCTCGAGGCGGGTTTCGTTGTCGACCTTGCTCGCGATGGCCTCGATGGCCTGCATCTGGCGCTGACCGGTGATTACGACCTGATCGTGCTCGATGTCATGCTGCCCTCGCTGGACGGTTGGGGGGTGCTCAAAACGGTGCGCCGTAGCGGCCATGAGATGCCGGTACTCTTCCTTACCGCACGCGACGGGGTGGAAGACCGGGTACGCGGGCTGGAACTGGGTGCGGACGACTACCTTGTCAAGCCCTTTGCCTTTTCCGAGCTCCTGGCTCGAGTCCGCACTCTGTTGAAGCGCGGCCGATCGCAGGAGGCCGATACGCTGCGGGCCGCGGATCTGGAGCTGGATCTGTTGCGCCGCCGCGTCAGCCGCGCGGGCACACGTATCGATCTCACGGCCAAGGAATTCGCGCTGCTCGAGTTGCTCCTGCGCCGTCAGGGTCAGGTATTGCCGCGCTCACTGATTGCTTCGCAGGTGTGGGACATGAACTTCGACAGCGATACCAACGTAATCGATGTCGCCGTCCGTCGCTTGCGTGCCAAAGTGGATGAACCCTTCGAGCTGAAGTTGATACACACCGTGCGCGGCATGGGCTACGTGCTCGAAATACCGGAAGGCCCCTGAGCGTGCGAGGGTGGCCGATATCGCTGACCACGCGCCTGGCGCTGCTGTTCGCGCTGCTCACGGCTACCCTGTTGATTGTCGTCGTGCTGGTACAGGGATCTGCCGTCGAAGGCCATCTTCGCGAGCTCGACGATCAGGAACTGTCGGGCAAGGTGACTCTGATCAAGAACCTCTTGCACCGCGCCGAACCGTACAGAACTCTGCGGCAACGGCTTGACGATGCCTTCATCGGACACGACGCGCTGGCGGTGGTGCTACGCGACGCCGAAGGCACCGTGGTCTATGCGATCCGCCCGGCGTTCTTCGGCGAACGACCATTGGCCGAGGACGCGTTACCGGATACCCCGACGCTTTGGGATAAGGGCGGCAAGCAATACCTTGGGCTGGAAACCACCGTCGAGGCGCTTGATTTCTGGTCGCAACCGACGCGCTTGCGAGCGCTGGTGGGACTCGATGTCTCGCATCACCGGCTCTTCCTCGAACAGGTGCGCGAGCGCCTGTGGATCGACATCTACTTTGCGGTGATCGTCGCCGCCTTGTTCGCCCTGTTCGCCGCCCACCGCGGACTGGCGCCGCTGCGGCGGGTGACGGCCACCGCACGCAACTTGTCGGCCGAGGGCCTCGGCGAGCGCCTTGCCGAACGTGGCGCACCGTCCGAAGTGCGTGCGCTGGTGGTGGCCTTCAACGGTATGCTGGAGCGACTGGAATCATCGTTTCGCCGCCTATCCGATTTCTCTGCCGATATTGCCCACGAACTGCGCACGCCCGTCTCAAACCTGATGACCCAGACCGAGGTCGCGCTGTCGCATACCCGAAGTCCGGACGAGTACCGGGAGGTGCTCGCATCCAACCTCGAAGAGTACGAGCGCATCGCACGCATGGTCAGCGACATGCTGTTTCTTGCCCAGGCCGAAAATGGGGTTCTGCCGCGCTCGCTCGAAGCGGTGAACCTGGCCGATGAAGCACGGGCACTGATTGACTTCTACGAAGCGCTGGCGGAAGAAAAGGAAGTGCGCATCGTGCTTGCCGGAGAGGCGAGCGTTACTGGCGACCGCCTGATGATCCGCCGGGCGCTGTCCAATCTGTTGTCGAATGCGCTTCGCCATAGCCGCTCCGAAAGTCTCGTCGAGATCTCGATCACGGGTGAGGCTGGCCTGGCGACGCTGGCAGTGAAGAACTACGGCGATACGATTCCGTCCGATCAGCTGTCGCAGATCTTCGAGCGCTTTCATCGCGCCAGTCCAGAGCGACACCGTCACGGGGAGGGCGCCGGACTGGGGCTGGCCATTACGCGCAGCATTGTCGCGACGCACGGCGGTCGGATCGAGGTGACCTCCGACGCTGGCGTGACGACCTTCACGCTGTATCTGCCGCTGGCCGCCGCAGAACCGTCAGCGAACGCTTGAGCAGCCGGTCGTTTCGCCAGGATCTTGGTCCCACCAAAAAGCACCCATGGCATCTACGAGCGAAGGTGACTAAAACGTAATCCTGCGGTCATTTTCTTGTGGGGACCCGACTGCCACCATAGGTAAAGGTAAAGGGTGTTGCAAAGCGAGAAAACCGGCCCGTCAGACAGATGCAGGACATGGGCGAAGACCTGGTGGTCGCAGAGAGTCCGATACAGCAGACGTCGACCAACGGTAGATCCTTCTAGCGACCACTCTCTTTCCTGAACAAGCCCCTTGTGGGGCTGCTCATTTGTTGGTTCTGGACAGGAGAAGTATCGTGCAAGTCAGCGCGCTCGCAAGTCTGGTTGGCGTCACCCCGGATACCGTCCGCTATTACGCGCGTATCGGCTTGCTGGATCCAGCCATCGACGCCGATAACGGCTACCGTCGTTTCAAGAATGCCGACGTCACTCGCCTGCGCTTTGTTTTGCGCGCCAGGCGGCTCGGCTTCCATCTGGACGAAATTGCCGAGATCCTCGGCATGTCCGATTGCGGCCAAACGCCGTGCCCAGTGGTCAGAGAGATCGTCGAGCGGCGTATCGCCGAAACTCGCGAACGAGTGGCCGAGCTGCAGGCCCTGCAGGCGCGCCTGGAACAGGCGCTGGCGTTGTGGGCGGGAATGCCCAACGGCGAGCCCGACGGTCACGCCACCTGTGCGTTGATCGACGCGACCGGCGACGAGCTTCAACACACAAGCGCCGCTTGACCTATCAGTAGCTCACAGGCTCAGGCTGCCCTCTGTGAAAACAAAATGGTAAACGAGACATGGATATGACGCGAGAACACGCTGGCCCTGACCTCCACTTGATCAATGGCGGCTGCCGCGCCTGTGGAGCACCCATTACCGGCCTCTCCGTCACACGCAGCGAGGGTGGACGCTGCTGTGAATCGTGCTATCTGAATAGCCGTAAACAGGAAGTGAACATGTCTGCCCACGTCTACGAGGGTTTCGCGGAAGCACTGGTTGCAGCGCTCGATCTGCGCGAGCACGAGACCGGCCTTCATTCCAAGCGAGTGGCCTGCCACACCCTCGTCCTGGCGCGCTGTTTCACGACGGAACCCACGCGCTTGCGCGATGTGTACTGGGGCGCACTGCTCCATGATCTGGGCAAGATCGGTATCCCGGACGCCGTGCTGCTGAAGCAGGGACCGCTCGACGAAACCGAGTGGGCCGTCATGCGCGCGCATCCGGAGGCTGGCCAGCGCATCCTGATGCCAATGCCGGCCCTCGACGAAGCCGCCGAGATTGTCTTGTGTCACGAGGAGCGCTACGACGGCAGTGGCTACCCGGCCGGGCTACGTGGCAACGAGATTCCGCTTGGCGCGCGACTATTCGCCGTCCTCGACACGCTGGACGCCATGACTTCCGACCGCCCCTATCGCCGTGGCGTCGACTTCGACGCGGCGAAAGCGGAGATTGAACGCATGAGTGGCAGCCAGTTCGATCCGCTTGCCGTCGAGGTGTTCCTGCAGGAGGAAGCAACGCTGAGGGAAATGGTGACGCTCAAGTGCGGCGCCGCTCTATTGCCATGAACGACATCAGTAACGAAATCGATCAATCCGCCAAGGAGCCAGTTGTGCATCAACACGAGCATTCCGACGACCAGACATCTCGCAAACCCTCTGGAAACAGGGCCAGCCGACGCTCCGGGTGGGTGTTCGGCGGCTTCGCTGCCCTCTCGATGGTTCTCCTCGTCGTCGAGCACCGTAGCCACCTGCTTGCCTGGTTGCCGGCCTGGTGGCCCTGGCTGTTCCTGCTGGCGTGTCCGTTGATGCACGTCTTCATGCACGGCGGTCACGGTGATCACGGCGGCTCATCGAACAAGGTGGATGACAAATGAACGACCCATCCTCCTCCTACGGCCTGTGGTCGATGGTGGTGATCAACTCGGCGGTGTTCATCTTCTTCGCCTTCAGCTTCTTCAAGCCGCGCAGCAAGCGCGACTGGCGCACGCTGGGCATGTTTTCGGCGTTTGTCGTCGCCCTGTTCACCGAGATGTACGGCTTTCCGCTGACGATCTACCTGCTTTCGGGCTGGCTGGCACGGCAGTTTCCCGGTGTCGACTTCCTCGGACACGACTCGGGCCACCTGCTGGAGGTGATGTTCGGCTGGCGATCGAACCCGCATTTCGGGCCATTCCACCTGTTGTCGACGCTCTTCATCGGTGGCGGCTTCTGGCTGCTGGCAAGAGCCTGGAGGGTGCTCTACGCGGCTCAGGCGAGCGGCCTGCTGGCCACCGCCGGGCCCTACGCAAGGCTACGCCATCCGCAATATCTCGGTTTCATCCTGATCATGGTCGGCTTTCTGCTGCAATGGCCGACGCTGATCACCTTAACGATGTTCCCGATCATGATCGTGGTCTACCTGCGACTGGCACGCCGCGAGGAACGCGATGCTGCAGCGAGCTTTGGCGATGCATGGGTGTCCTACGCACAGCACACCCCGGGCTTCTGGCCGCGTTGGACATCTGGCGCAGGCGTCTCCTCACCCACATTGAAAGGCGAGGAACACCCATGAGGCGTACCACGACCGGCCTGCTGGCAACGCTGGGCGCGATCGTGGCCAGCGGCGCTGGAGCGGCCGTTACAACAGGCGAATCGACCTATCAATCCAGCTGCGTCGCCTGCCATGGTGCGGATGGCGTCGGCGTACTGCCCGGCGTCCCTGACCTGACCGCCACCGAGGGCCTACTTGCAGGCGATGACGAGGTGCTGATCAAACGTATCGCCGAAGGTTTTCAGAGCCCCGGGTCGCCGATGGCGATGCCGCCGCGGGGCGGCAACCCGAGCCTGAGCGACGAGGATCTCAAGGCAGTAGTGGACTACATGCGCAAGGAGTTTGCTGTCCGCTGAGCAATCGAGCACGCCACGCGTCTTCAACCATCGCGCCGGGGCCAACCCGGATCAACTCTTTCACCAAGGGATTTCAACATGAAAAACTATTCGAGTCTGGCCGCGACGGCCATCGTCATGGCCCTCTCCGCGCCAACGGCCTGGGCAGGCATGACCGTGTACATCCCTCTCGGTTCCGCGAACAAGGTCATTGCCGTCGACGCGGCGAGCAATCGCATCACTGCGACCTACGACGGCGTCGACAATCCGCACGGCCTGGTCGCCACCCCGGATGGTGAATACCTGGTCGCCGGCAGCTTGTCGGAAACCCCACTGCCTGCGGGCGCCGCGATGGATACCGCAAACAGCAAGCTGGCGGTGATTCATCCGGCGCACGGCCACGTCATGTCGACCATCCCGGTGGCCGGCTGGACGCATCATCAGGCGATCACTCCCGATGGCCGCTACGTGCTCTCTACACATCCCACACGCGGCGGCATCAGCGTTGCCGATCTGATCGAGAACAAGGTCGTCCACACCGTCGCCACCGGCCCGGCGCCGAACTACGCCGTGGTGACCCCAGATGGCAAGCGCGTTTACGTCAGCAACAGCGGCAATGGCACGATCAGCGAGATCGACACCGCCGACTGGAAAGTCACGCGCACCCTGGACGCCGGTGCCTCACCCGAGCACATGCTGCTGGCTCCCGATGGCAAGCGGCTGTACGTCGCCAACGCGCGCAGCGGAACGGTCAGCGCGGTCTCGCTCGAGACCGGCAAGGTCGAGCGCGAATACGTGATGGGCAAGCGCCTGCACGGGCTGGACATCAGCGATGATGGCCGCCAGCTGTTCGTCAGTCTGATCTCGGAGGACAAGCTGGTGGCACTCGATCCACAGACCGACGTGCGCCGTGTTTTGCCACTCACGCCCGCGCCGTACCATCTGGGCGCCGTGCGCGGTACCGGAAAGCTCTACGTATCCAGCCGCAAGGAACCCAAAATCTGGGTGGTGGACCAGAGCTCGCTGGAGGTGCTCGACACCATCCAGTTGCCCGGTGGCGAAGGACACCAACTGGCGATCGTGCCTTGAAGAAATAGTGCTTGACCTGTGAGCAACACACAGCTTCAGGCTGGAAGCCATACCACTTGGAAAGGATTGCCATGAACACGAGTGCAAGGTCGACCGGGCAAGGCCACGATCATCAGCCCGAGCATTCTCACAACGCGCATGGATCGCACGGCTCCCACTGCGAGCACGCGGCGGCCGAGGTCACGACGGTGAAGGATCCCGTATGCGGCATGTCTGTCGCTCTCGGGGCTGGCAAGCCGAGCTTCGAACACGACAGAAAAACGTGGCACTTCTGTTCGCAGAAGTGCCACGACAAGTTTGCCGCCGATCCCGCGCACTACCTGACAGGCGCGCACAAGGAGAAATCGCCTCCCGTGCCTGCAGGCACGCAATACACCTGTCCGATGCACCCGGAAATCGTTCGCGATGCCCCCGGTGATTGCCCGAAATGCGGCATGGCTCTGGAGCCGATGGGCGTCCCCACAGGCGACGAGGGCCCCAACCCCGAGCTGCTCGATTTCCGGCGCCGGTTCTCGATCGGCGCCGTGCTGACCGTGCCGCTGCTGATACTGACCATGGGCCCCTTCGTCGGCCTCGGCTTCGTGCGCGATGCGCTCGGCGAGCGCACCGCGCTGTGGATCGAATTTCTTCTGGCGACGCCAGTGGTGCTCTGGGCCGGCTGGCCGTTCTTCGTTCGCGGCGTCAAGTCGGTAGTCAATCGCAGCCTCAACATGTTCACGCTGATCGGCCTGGGCGTTGGCGCAGCCTATCTCTTCAGTCTGGTTGCGCTGCTGGCTCCCGACCTGTTTCCCGATGGCTTCCGCGATGCGCAGGGACATGTGGGCGTTTACTTCGAGGCCGGCGCGGTGATCATCGTTCTGGTCCTGCTCGGCCAGGTGATGGAACTTGGTGCGCGTGAGCGCACCGGCTCGGCGATCCGCGCGCTGCTCGACCTCGCGGCGAAGACGGCGCGCGTGATTCGTGCCGACGGGCGCGAGGAGGAAATTCCGCTCGAGGAAGTCGTCGTCGGCGACCATGTGCGGGTGCGGCCGGGCGACAAGGTGCCGGTGGATGGTCTGGTAATTGAGGGCCGTTCGTCGATCGACGAATCGATGATTTCCGGCGAAGCGGTGCCGGTCGAAAAGGTCGCTGGCGACGCCGTCACCGGGGCGACGATCAACGGCACCGGCTCGCTGGTCGTCGAAGCGAAGCGGGTCGGCGGCGACACCGTCCTCAGCCAGATCGTTGACATGGTCGCCAACGCGCAACGCTCGCGTGCTCCTATCCAGAAGCTCGCCGACTCGGTCGCCGGCAAGTTCGTCCCGGCGGTGATCGGCATCGCCATCCTGGCCTTCATCGCCTGGGCGATCTGGGGACCGGCGCCGGCACTTTCCTATGGCCTGGTCGCAGCGGTCGCGGTGCTGATCATCGCCTGTCCTTGTGCCCTGGGGCTGGCGACGCCAATGTCGATCATGACCGCGACCGGCCGCGGCGCGCAGGCTGGCGTGCTGATCAAGAATGCGGAAGCCCTCGAACGCTTTGCGAAGGTCGACACGCTGATTGTCGACAAGACCGGAACGCTGACCGTCGGCAAGCCGAAGCTGGTCGCGGTGCTGCCCGCTGCCGGACACGAGGAAACCGAGGTATTGCGCCTTGCCGCCAGCCTTGAACGCGGCTCCGAGCACCCTTTGGCCGAGGCGATCGTCGCCGGTGCGGAAGAGCGCGGCGTCGAACTTGCCAAGGCCGACGAGTTCGAGGCGATCACCGGCAAGGGCGTCAAGGGCGTGGTTGACGGCCAGGCGGTTGCCCTGGGCAACGCGGCGATGCTCACCGAGCTGGGCCTGGATAGCGGCGCATCGAGTGCGTTTGTCGAGGCGGCAAACGCTCGCCGCGACGAGGGTGAAACGGTGATGTTCGTCCTCATTGGTAGCGAAATAGCCGGCCTGGTGAGCGTCGCCGACCCCGTCAAGGAGACGACGCTCGAAGCGCTCAAGGCGCTGCATGCCGAAGGCCTGAAGATCATCATGGCCACCGGCGACAACGAGCGCACCGCCCGTGCCGTCGCCGGCCGCCTGGGCATCGATGAAATCCGCGCCGACGTGCTGCCCGCGGACAAGGCACGCATCATCAAGGAACTGCAGGCCACGGGCCACAAGGTCGCAATGGCCGGCGACGGCGTGAACGATGCGCCGGCACTGGCGCAGGCCGACGTCGGCATTGCCATGGGTACTGGTGCCGACGTGGCTATCGAAAGCGCCGGCTTCACCCTGGTGAAAGGGGATCTCAACGGTATCGTGCGGGCCCGGCGTCTGGCGCGCGCGACCATGCGCAATATCAAGCAGAACCTGTTCTTCGCCCTGGTCTACAACGCTGCGGGGGTGCCGGTGGCGGCGGGCATCCTGTATCCCTTCCTGGGCATTCTCGTCTCACCCATCTTTGCCGCCGCAGCGATGAGTCTGTCGTCGATCTCGGTGATCAGCAACGCCTTGCGGTTGCGCCGGGTGAAGATCTAGGCGGAGGCGTAAGGAACTGCGTCAACATTTACAGGAGAAGGTTATGGAATGGCTCACACAAAATTGGTTGTTGATCGTCTTCGGCATCGGCTTTTTTATGCTCATGCGGCGCGGTGGAATGTGTTGCGGCACGCATGGCGGACACCGGCATGGCTCAACGCCGGATAAGACGCCGGGCGAGCCCGACGGCAAGCCTGTAAGGGCGTCGGCGGCGCCAAAATAGCTTAGCCGTAGCGGCGCGCGGACGCATGCGATTTACCGCGATTTTTTTAAACTCAAGCAAGGAGAAAAACGATGAACAAGGAAGCCTCTGCCGTAGCCGGCAGGAAGCGCGACGACAAAGACCCGGTGTGCGGCAAACACATCAACCGCAATAAGGCGCATATCGTCGTCGAGCACGAAGGCCGGCAATACCTGCTTTGCTGCCCCTTGTGCCAGGCGGAGTTCGAGCGCGATCCGGCGAAGTACACGCATTGAGGCGCAGCCGGTGTCGTATGCTCTCGATGGACGCCTATGACACCGCTGGCAATAACGCTCATGGCGAGACCCGACAACTGCCACCCCATGAACCGGGCGATGCGCTCCGGCGACTCGCGGCAAGCGCGTGCACCGGATCCGGTCGGGGCAGGCACCCTGTCCCACGGCAAGCAGGCGTGGTTGATGCTGGTCGTTATCGTGTCGATGGCGATCTGTTATCCGCTGATCAAGGTGGGCCTGGCACTCGCCCCGCCGCTGCATTTTGCGGCGCTACGCACCATCCTCGGCGGCCTCACCCTGGTACTCGTGCTGGCGATCCGACGCAAGCGGCTGTGGCCGCGGGCAAGCCTGGCCCGATGGATTTTGCCGCTCGGCGTCTTGGCGACGACGCTGACCTTCGGGACGATGTTTGCCGGCCCGGCCTACATCGGTGCCGGCCTCGCCGCGGTGCTGGGCAATACGCAGCCGCTGATCATCATCGTGCTGGCAGCGCTTTTCCTCGGCGAACGAATCAGTCTGAGCAAAGCGGCAGCCTTGCTGTTCGGGCTGGCCGGCGTCAGCTTGCTGGCACTCCCTGCCTGGCGTCAGACCGGCGGCAGCGATTTATTCGGGATCGTCCTGGCGCTTGGCTCGGCGTTCAGTGCCGCCGTCGCCAGCGTGATCATGAAGCGCCTGCGACCGGGCGAAGATCTGATGTCGCTGATCGCCTGGCAGTTGGTCGTCGGCGGTAGCTTGCTGTTCGCCGTGTCACTGTCCTTCGAAGTGTCGCAAGGCATCGTCTGGACGGGCACTTTCGTCGGCATTCTGCTCATCCTGGCGCTGGCCGGAACGGCATTGAGCACCTGGCTGTGGTTCTGGCTTCTGCAAAGGGCGGAGGCCGGTCGCCTGTCCTTGTATTTGTTTCTCGTGCCGGTCCTCGGGCTTTTCGCCGCGATGGACAGCTTTGGCGAACGTCTGGGTGCCTTACAGGCGGGTGGCGTCGCGTTGATTCTGCTGGCCGTGGTGTGGTCGATGTTCAAGGTCCGTACCGAGCCTGCCGCGTCTTTTCTGCCGCCTGCCACTCAAGCCGTTCGGCGCATGCAATGAGATGAGGAGTACACGGCGCCACGCACTTTCAACCCGCACCCGGATCAAGGCGCCTTGAAGCGCAATCCGGATTGCGATCACCGGACATCAACGTCAAGGGTAAAAAATGAATACGACACAGGTCATCATCGGCATCGTGGTCCTAATCGCACTGAGCGGTTTTTATGTGATCTCAATCTTCAACAAGCTGGTGACGCTCAAGAACCGCTACAAGAACGCCTTCGCGCAGATCGAAGTGCAGCTCAAGCGGCGCTACGACCTGATTCCCAATCTGGTCGAGACGGCCAAGGGATACCTCAAGCACGAACGCGAAACACTCGAATCGGTGATTTCGGCACGCAACGAAGCTTCCGGTAGCCTGGCCCGCGCGGCAGCAGCCCCCGGTGACGCTGCCGCGATGACGGGTCTGATGGGTGCCGAAAACCGCCTCTCCGGCGCAATGATGAGCATGAAGATGGTGATGGAAGCCTATCCCGACCTCAAGGCCAGTCAGAACATGATGCAGGTCAGCGAGGAATTGACGAGCACCGAAAACAAGGTCGCCTTCGCCCGCCAGGCATTCAACGATCAGGTGATGGCCTACAACGTCTTCAAGCAAACTTTCCCACCGGTTTTTTTCGCCACCATGTTCGGCCATGCGCAAGATGCCACATTGCTTGAATTCGAAGACAGCGCGACCATCCAGGCGGCGCCGAAGGTGTCGTTCTGAGCGCGCTTTCGTGATCCGCCTACTTCCGCGATGAACTTCTTCGAATCGCAGGAGCGGGTGCGCAAGAACACGACGCTGCTGGTCGTGTTGTTCGCCCTCGCCGTCGTGGCCTTGATCGTCATGGCCAATGTGTTGGTGATGCTGGTTTTCGGATTCATCAGCAGCACGCAGTTGCGCGATGGTCAGGCGCTCATCCGGCAAATGGACTGGGCGACATTCGCCGCGGTCGGTGCCGGCGTCTGCGCGGTGGTACTTGCCGGCAGCCTCTACAAGATGATCGCCTTGTCGGCCGGCGGCAAGATTGTTGCGGAGTCGCTGGGCGGACAACTGCTCGCGCAGAATTCGCAGGACCTGAATCAGCGCAAGCTGCTCAACGTCGTCGAGGAAATGGCCATCGCCTCGGGTACGCCGGTGCCGCCGGTGTACCTGCTGGCCGATGAACCGGGCATCAACGCCTTCGCCGCCGGCTTTTCGCCGCGCGACGCGGTGATCGGCGTCACTCAGGGCGCCATCGAGCGTCTGAACCGGGAGCAACTGCAGGGCGTCATCGCCCATGAGTTCAGCCATATCTTCAACGGCGATATGCGACTCAATATCCGCCTGATGGGCGTACTCAATGGCATCCTGGTGCTTGGCATCATCGGTTATTTCCTGTTGCGCGCGGCGCCGTTCTCCGGCCGCCGACGCGGCAACGACAAGGGTGGGGCCGGCATCCTGGCGCTTGCTCTGGGCTTGATGGCCATTGGTTTTGCCGGCACGTTTTTCGGCAACCTCATCAAGGCCGCGGTGAGCCGGCAGCGGGAATACCTGGCCGACGCCTCCGCAGTTCAGTTCACGCGCAACCCGAACGGCATTGCCGGAGCGCTGAAGAAGATCGGCGGTCTGGCCTACGGTTCGAGCGTGCGAAGTCCAGGCGCTGCCGCAGCCAGTCACGCTTTTTTTGCCAAAGGCATTTCGGGGTTCACGCAGTGGTTGTCCGCCACGCATCCACCGCTGGAGAAGCGCATCCGGCGTATCGATCCGCAATGGGACGGCTTGTTCGACGTTTCCGAATCACCCGCGGAATCTGCAATTGAACGCGAGTCCGGTATCGAGAACGCTGCGCAACACGCATCCGCCCGCAAGCGCGTCGGAAGCGTTGGCACCATGGCTGCGGGTTCCGTGGCCGCCGAGCTTATGGCGGTGATGGCGCAGGTCGGTCAGCCGCAGCCGCAGGCGGTCGATTACGCCCGCGCGCTGCTGGCGGAATTGCCCGCACCGATCCAGGACGCGGCGCGCGAACCCTACGGCGCGCGCGCCCTCGTTTATGGCCTGCTGCTCGACAAGGGGGAAGCGGTTCGCACGCGGCAATTGAACCAACTGCAGGCCTATGCCGACCCGGACGTTTTTGCATTGACCCGCGCCTTGATGCTGCCGCTCGATACGCTGGATGTCAGATTCCGCCTGCCGATCATCGATATCGCCATGCCCGCGCTCAAGCAGTTGTCCGCCGCGCAGTACCGGTCGTTCAAGGGCAATCTGCTTGCCCTGATCGCAATGGACGCCAGGGTCGACCTGATGGAGTGGTCGTTGCAGAAGATCCTCTTCCGGCATCTGGACAGCCAGTTTTTCAAGCATGCCCCGACGAAAGCGCGCTACGCCGATTTCGAGCAGCTGACGACGGAAGTCGGCCTTGTGCTGTCGGTGCTGGCGCATGCCGGCGCGGAGCGCGCTGGCGATGGTGACGCGCTGGGCGCTTTCCAGGCGTCACTGCGCGCGCTCGGGGCAGACGGACCGAGCTTATCGGCGATCGGTCAAATCGGCATCGCCGACCTCGATCGTGCGCTGGTCAAACTGGACGAACTGCAAGCGCCTGCCAAATCCCGATTCCTGACGGCCTGCGTCGCCGGCATCTGGCACGATCGGCGGGCAACCGCCGCCGAAATCGAGTTGCTACGGGCCTTTGCGAGTGTTCTGGATTGCCCGATACCGCCGAGTGTGGCGGCGTGAAGATAAACGCTTGAGCAGGATTACCAGGAGCTTGACCCGTGAGCAATACACAGGTCCAGGCTGGAAGCCATATCACGTGGAGAGGATTGCCATGAACACAAGCGCAAAGTCGCGATGGCCGGCGACGGCGTCAACAATACGTCGGCGTGCCGGTGGCTGCGGGCATCCTGTATCCCTTCCTGGGCACTCTCGTCTCACCCATCTTTGCCGCCGCAGCAATGAGTCTGTCGTCGATCTCGGTGATCAGCAACGCCTTGCGACTGCGCAGGATCTCTATCTGACCTAAGGGAGCAAGTGATGCCAATAGAAAGCAAAGTAGAAGACGTGGTGTGCGGCATGATGGTCGAGCCAGATCGTTTTCACTTCCGCTATCAGGAGGCATTTTCGCTCCTCGCAAACCCTTGCCACTGCTGGGTTGGAGACGGGCGAAGAAATCTTCTACCCCAGATTGGCGCCCGTTGTCGTGCCTTCAGCGGTTGTTTATGCATTGGCCATCAACTTTTACCCCACCACGAGATTTCTGGGGTAGAAGCGATAAATTCGCGCAATAACAGTCACTTAGGTGTCCCTGTTTATGGTATGATCATACTTTCCATCTGCCCGAGAGCGCCGCCATGGCCCATGGCCCATGGCCCATGGCCCATGGCCCATGGCCCATGGCCCATGGCCCATGTCCCGCAAGCCCGACTCTTCTCCTGGGAGGACGTTGAAAGCTGCTCCGATCTCGACCGCTTGTCGTTGGCGCTCGATTACCTGCCGGACGATGCGCTGATGCAGGCCCTCGAAGCGCGGCGGGCGAAGGGCCGAGACGACTATCCGGTGCAGGCGATGTGGAATGCCGTGATCGCCGGGGTGGTTTTCCAACATCCGAGCATCGCCTCGCTGCGACGGGAACTTGGCCGCAACCCGGCGCTGATGGATCGCTGTGGGTTTGAAATGCTTCCCGTGGCGAAGAAACCAGCGGTCGGTACCCACGTGATCCCCCTTGACCCCTATCTCGGCGTTCCGCCCGACGCCGCGTTTTCCCGCTTTCTGGCAAACCTGATCAAACTGGAAGCGGCCGGTGACTACACGAAGCAGATGCTGGCCTCGCTGCGGCAGAGTCTCTCCGAGGTATTGCCCGATTTCGGCCGCCACCTGGGCTTCGACGGCAAGGCGATCGAAAGCCACAGCACTGGACAGAAAGACCGCGAGACGAGCAAGACCTCCGATCCAGACGCGGACTGGGGCCACCACAAGACCTCGGGGATCGATGCAAACGGCAAAGCCTGGAGCAAGGTCAAGAGCTGGTTTGGCTATGGCTTGCACGTGATCGCGGACACGCACTACGAGTTGCCGGTCGCCGTCGTGGTGACTTGTGCATCGGCATCTGAATCCACGACCCTGCGCCAAATGATCGGCGAACTGTTCACCGAACAGCCGGTACTGGCCCAACGGTGTGAGGATTTCAGTGCCGACCGCGGGCTCGATGCCGGTGAAACGAAAGCTCTTCTGTGGGACACCTACCGTATTCGGCCACTGATCGACACGCGCGAACTGTGGCGCGCAGAGAAGCAGGAGCCCGGCTTCGATCCGTCCAGCACGATTACCCGTCCGCTGTTTCCCGATCGCGCCGATACCATCGTCCATACCGAGATGGGCAATGTCCGCTGCTGTTGTCCGCAGACGGGTGAAGTGCGCGACCTGGTCTTTCAGGGCTTCGAAGCCGATCGGGACACGCTGAAGTACCGTTGCCCGGCGGCCTACGTCGGCAGTGTGTGCGCGGGCGCTGAGACCTGCCACGCTGCCGGCGACGTCAATCCCGGCGCCTTTGGCCGGGTCGTTCGCATCAAGATTACCGAGCAGGATCGCCGGATCTTCGTACCGACGCCCCATGGCAGCCCGAGCTGGCATCGGGGCTACAACCGGCGCACCGCACTGGAACGAATCAACAACCGTATCGACAACGGCTTCGGCTTTGAGCACCACTTCATCCGCGGCATAAACAAGATGAAACTGCGTGTCGGACTCGCCTTTGCGGTCATGCTCGCGATGGCGCTTGGGCACATCAAGCAGGGACGTGCTCACCAAATGCGCTCACTGGTCCAGACTCCACGACACGCCAGCGGTTAGCGCTACGACGCGACTCCCACCCACCCGGCACACCCTACCGCGATTCTCCAGCGGGGACGGCGGCCGCCCAAGGATCGCAAAAACCGGAAAAACCCGGGCGCCGCCAACGAAAAACCAGCGACGCCTCGCCCCTTCCGCTGCCGGCACGCTGATGTCGTCGCCAAAAATCCAAAAGACATATTTGATGCGCTGGAAAATCGACACAGCGAAAATGTCTCAGCTTGACAAATCCTATCCTCCAGGATAGGATAAAAGGTATGAGCACGCACACTTCCCATCCAGAGATCATCAAGCGCCTGAAACGGGCTGAAGGCCACCTCAGGAGCACCATCGCCATGCTTGAGGACAGCCGTGACTGTCTGGCGATCGCCCAGCAACTGCAGGCCGTCGAAAGCGCAGTCGGCAATGCCAAGAAGACGCTGGTGCACGACCACATCGACCACTGCCTTGAACAAGCAGTACGCGACGCGCCGCAAAGCGCGGAAGAGACTATCCGCGAGTTCAAAGCCATCACCAAATATCTCTGAAGGAAACACGATGACCAGTTTTTCCACCCTGCTGGCGCAGGGCGCGGGAAACGCCTGGCTGTTTATCCCGAGTGCGATCTTGCTCGGCGGCCTGCACGGCCTCGAACCAGGCCACTCCAAGACCATGATGGCCGCTTTCATTGTTGCGATTCGTGGCACGGTAGGGCAAGCCGTTCTGCTCGGGGTATCGGCGACGATTTCACACACAGCTGTGGTGTGGGTGATCGCGCTTGGCGGCATGTACTTCGGCCAGAAATGGGACGCGGAAACCAGTGAGCCCTATCTGCAGGTGGCGTCCGCCTTGGTGATCATCGGCGTTGCTCTCTGGATGATCTGGCGGAACTGGCGACAACAGCAGCTTGCCGAGCAGGACCACGATCATCATCATGACGACAGCAAACGCATCGATACCGGCCACGGCGTGGTACGCCTGGATGTGTTCGAGGACGGCGTGCCGCCGCGCTTCCGTTTGTTCGCGAAAAGCGGGCACGGCCACACCTGGACAGCCGATCAGGTGAGGATCGAGACCGAACGGCCAGACGGTAGCTGCCAATCCTTCCGGTTCGTGCAGCGCGACGGCTTTGTGGAGTCGGAGCAGGAAGTTCCCGAGCCGCACGAATTCGTGGCTCGTCTGCGCCTGGGTCACGAGCACCACAGCCACGATTATGACGTCGAGTTCGTCGAGCACGACCACCAGCACCACGCCATCAAGGACTACGAGGGGCTGGACGTGTCAGCTCCAGGATACCAAGATCCGCACGAACTGGCGCATGCCAACGATATCCGCCACCGTTTCACCAATCGGGAAGTGACGACCGGGCAGATCGTCATGTTCGGGCTGACTGGCGGGCTGATTCCCTGTCCCGCCTCGATTACCGTGCTGTTGCTGTGCTTGCAACTGAAGGAGATCACCCTCGGTGCGACCCTGGTGCTGAGCTTCAGTATCGGCTTGGCCTTGACGATGGTGCTTTCCGGCACCTTGGCAGCCTTGAGCGTGAAACACGTTTCCAGGCGATGGAGCGGTTTCGGCAAGTTTGCGCGGAGAGCACCGCATTTCTCTGCTGCGCTCATCCTTCTCGTTGGTCTTTACGTTGGCTACCAAGGCCTGAAAGCACTGGCCTGACGAGTAGGTTGCCCGCCCCCACATGCCATGCATCATCTGCATGGTGTGCTTCAGGGCGGCCCAGCGTTCCTCCTTCAGCTTCTTCCGCGCCCAGGGAGGCTGAGCCTCTGGCGGATCTTGCCGATCTGCTTCTGCATCTTTTTCACGTTCTCCAGCACTTGCTCTCCGTCGCACACCCCAGGTTCGATGACAGAACTCTGACCAAAACGTAACTGCCCGGTCAGCAGTCTGTTGGCATGCACATGCCAAGATGGCATCAGCGTCGGATGAGGACTGTCCGGCGTAATCAACCCGATGTCAAAAGGAGAACAGCATGAAGAACAAGTTCGCGAAACTGGCGCTGATAGTGGCCGCGAGCGCCGTCGGTACAACGACTGCGTTTGCCCACCAGGATTACTCGGAAACGCAGATCGATCACTGGCTTTCGCACGTCTCGGAATCCGGTGGCCAGCCGACCGCCAAGCAGCTCGCCCCCTTTGGTTACAGCTCTTCCGCACTCGCTTCACGGGAACTGCAAATCGATGGTGCTACCAAGGTCTTGAATGTTGAGCGCTTCGAAACCGTGCGCCTCAACGTCGGCGACAAGAGCGTCACCTGGACGTTCGATACGCTCGGGACCACGCCGTTTCCGCTTTCAAACATCGTTGCCGGCGCCGATGGTGTGACGGTGTATGTGAGCGAGAGTCCGGATCGTCTGGGCGGCTGACAAAGGTCCAGGAGCAAACAAGCCCACCGGGGATGGGGCGCATTTCATTGCCCGGACGCACTACTCGAAGTAGCTCACGAAAGATCCATGCAATGCTTATTGCATCAATTCCAGGAGAAAGAAAATGTTGAAGAATCTGTTGATGGCCGTCGCACTGACTGGCGTTACTGTAGCCGCCAATGCCGACGATGCTGCGCGTATGCAAGCTGAAAAAGTGATCTCGACGAAGGATGGATCGACGGTCTTCATCTTCAAGGACGGAAAGATGGCCATGGAAGACAAATACGGTCGTGCCACGCGCATGGACGAGGGCCAGGTGATGGAAACCACGGATGGCCAGAAGATCATCATGCACGGCGACGAGGTCAGTCGCCTCAGCTCACTTCTCAAGGACCATAAAGGCCCTTGAGCGACAGCTGAACCTTTCGAAGCCTTGTCGCCCATTCTGACGACACGCGACATCAGACCAAACGAACGCTGGTCGTAGCGAATGGGATCGACATGATCTGCAGGCTTCTTGATCAGAGAGCTTAGGCCACTC
>Ga0209573_1002260_pt1 | contig 25402 bp, 23 predicted proteins | sample TNRBio252014_DNA_FD_185870 | JGI IMG/M metagenome (GOLD analysis project Ga0209573, IMG submission 185870) | Wastewater treatment Type I Accumulibacter community from EBPR Bioreactor in Madison, WI, USA - TNR Reactor_6/25/2014_ DNA (SPAdes)... | ecosystem: Engineered > Bioreactor > EBPR >... | reverse complement strand
AAGAAACAGTAAAAGAAATTACTGATATCATTCACCAGCACGGCGGGCAGGTGTACATGGATGGAGCTAACATGAATGCGCAGGTAGGATTGACGGCACCGGGATTGATCGGCGCTGATGTTTGCCACCTGAACCTGCATAAAACGTTTGCCATTCCGCATGGTGGTGGTGGCCCCGGCATGGGTCCTATCTGCGTAAAAGCCCACCTGGCAAAGCATCTTCCCGGGCATACGCATAATACTGAAAGCAAAACACAAAATGCCACCGGTGCTGTAAGCGCTGCCCCCTATGGTTCTGCTTCTATTTTACTCATCAGCTATGGTTATATCAGGATGCTGGGTAATGAAGGTGTGAAAGCTGCTACCGAGTATGCTATTTTGAATGCTAACTATATGCGGGCAAGACTGGATGGTCAATATGACATCCTTTACACCAATAACAATGGCCAGTGTGCCCATGAGTTTATTGTTGACCTGCGGCCATTCAAAAAATCAGCAGAAGTGGAGGCCGAAGATGTTGCGAAAAGACTTATCGATTACGGTTTTCATGCGCCAACTATGAGTTTCCCGGTACCGGGTACTATTATGATAGAACCGACAGAAAGTGAAGACAAGGCTGAACTGGATCGTTTCTGTGATGCCTTACTTTCTATCCGTGAAGAAATAAAGGCTATCGAAGAAGGCAAGGCGGATAAAAAAGATAATGCGTTGAAGAATGCACCGCATACTCAATTTGTTGTTACAGGCAATGAATGGATACACAGTTATTCAAGACAGGAAGCTGCCTTCCCTCTTTATTATGTTACATTAAATAAATTCTGGCCTTCTGTAGCAAGAGTAAATAATACACATGGCGACAGGCACCTCATCTGTACCTGTGAACCCGTGGAGAGTTATATGGTAGCTGAAGCTTAGTACCTGATTATATTAAAATAAAAAAGAGGTTGTCAGTATGACAACCTCTTTTTTATTCATGGCTGTTTTATATCAAAACCTGTTACGGCTTCTTCCATTGCCCCTGTCTCCTTCATTTCTCTGCGGACGGTTACCTCCATCATTTCTTCTTTCAATTTGTCGTGGTTGTTCCTGTTGTCTTCTTTGCTCAACCTGCGGAGCCTGTCTTTGTGGTCCGCTGCTTCTCACTTCACGCTGACGACCCGGATTGCTTCCCCCGTTTTCGCTTCGCCTTTCAAATTGCCTGCGGTCATTATTTCCATTGTTACCAACGTTTGGATTCCGATCAGTCCTTTCAGTGGGTCGTATCACCCTTGTATTACCTTCCCTGTTCGGCTGGCGATCAGGAGTATTGTCGTTGCGGTCAAAACGGCGGCGATCAGGATTGTTGTTACTGTTGCCATTATTTTGAGGCGGTCTTACTGTATTATCATTTCTTCTGACAGGAGAATTATTCGCCCTGTCACGGTTATCAGGTCTGTTGCCACGGTTATCGGCTATTCTTCCATCGTTCCGGTTGTCATTTTCATTTCTCCTGAAGCCATTGTCGCTTCTACCGTTGCGGAAGCTGCCATTGTTCCTGTCATATCTTTCAACCTGCCTGGGAGAAAAACTCCTGTTATTATCACGACGGATATTCGGGCGGTAAACACTTACTTCATTATTCCTGAATTGTGTTCTGCCCGGCCTGTATGAATCACGGAATCGAACCGGCGTTATTCTGCCGCAATATCTTTCTGCTTCGAACCTGCTCGGGCCTGAACGGTAACCATATCGTCCGCCGTAGTTGAAGTTTATTACTGTAGTAATATTTATGATGGAATAGTTGCGCCGGCGGTCAATACAATAATCATAGATACGGGGATAAGTAATATATCTTCTTGGTGCAAAACACCAGAAGTCATACGGCGGAGAATAACTGCCGATATTAAAATTGACACTGATGTTGATGCCCGGTCTTATAGGTGCCCATCCATAATAGTCACCTCCATCTCTCCAGGCCACCCATGCAGGCGACCACTCATAACCCGGTACCCAATACCATCCGTAATAAGGATCCTGGTCCCATCGTCCATAGTGGAAAGGAGCCCATCCCCAATCGTAATCTGATACCCACATCCATTCGGCATCTTCTGTCCATACCCAATGGCCATTGGTGCTGTAAGGTCTGAAATCAGGACCAGCGTCCGGCACCCATACATAACCATGCCCCGGATAATCTATCCAGCGGCCATGCGGACTCAGCTCATCATAAAATGTCTGGTAGGATACCTCCCTGCCATCATCATAATCATTATCATCATATTGAGCCGAAACCGTGTTTCGCAAAGAACTGCCCAGCACCAATACCAATGCCAGTGCAGTGATTTTCATGATACTTTTCATCGTCATACTTTTTTTGTAGTAAATGGATTCATGCAAAAATTGTTAAGTGGTTTTCTTCTTGTTACACTTATATGACGCTATTTCTGTGCCATGCGGCCAGCTGCAAAGTGAGGCTATGCTTTTTTAGCAAAACATTGTATCAAGTGTTAAAATAATTCCGGTTCGGAATAATAATTAACTTTAAGTCAAATAAAAAAAATGGATCAGAAAATTATCAACCTCTACGACGAATACACCCACAAACCTTTAAGCCGTCATGAATTTTTACGCAGGCTCACCTTGCTGGCCGGCGGCACGGCTGCAGCTATGGCATTATTGCCATTGCTGGAAGTAAACTATGCGAATGCTGCTGTTACCCCACAGGAAGAACTTTTTACGGAAAGAATAAGTTACCCGGGAATCAATGGGGATATGCAGGCTTATGTGGCAAGACCCAAAGAAGATAAAAAATATGCCGCCGTTGTCGTCATTCATGAAAACCGGGGACTGAATGCACATATAGAAGATGTGGCCCGCCGGGCTGCCAAAGCCGGATTTTTAGCCATTGCACCAAATGCATTATCATCATTGGGCGGAACTCCGGAGAATGCAGACGAAGCAAGAGCAAAATTTCAACAATTAAAACCAGAAGATAACCTGCAAAACTTTATCAAAGTATTCGATTACCTGTCTGCAAGGAAAGATAGTAATGGTAAGTTTGGCTGCGTTGGGTTTTGCTGGGGCGGGGCCATGAGTAATAACCTGGCTGTACATGTTCCTTCGCTAAAAGCTGCCGTGGCTTTTTATGGCCGCCAGCCCGGAGCAGATGATGTAAGCAAAATAAAGGCAGCTGTTCAATTACATTATGGTTCATTGGATGAAGGAGTGAATAAAGGTATCCCTGCTTATGAAGAAGCCCTGAAGAAAAATAATGTAAATTATGAGTTGTACATGTACGAGGGAGCCCAGCATGCTTTTCATAACGATACAGCTCCTACAAGATATAATGAAACCGCTGCCAAACTTGCCTGGCAGCGGACGATTGATTTTTTCAATAAATACCTGAAATAGTTTTATGCTGCATCGAATCGTTGCTGCACCACTTTCCAATCTACCACATTCCACCATGCATTGATATAATCCGGGCGACGGTTCTGGTATTTAAGATAATAGGCATGTTCCCACACATCTAACCCTAATAAAGGAATTCCTTTCAGGTCGCTTACATCCATCAAGGGATTGTCCTGGTTAGGAGAAGATCCCACTACCAGTTTACCGTCTGCTGTTTTTACCAGCCATGCCCAGCCACTTCCAAAACGGTTTTTTCCGGCATCACTGAATTGTGTTTTGAAGGCTTCAAAAGAACCAAAGTCCTTAATGATGTTTTTTATGATGGCCGATTGTGGTGAGTTTGACTCAACAGGGATCTTCATGCTCTTCCAGAAAAATTCATGATTGTAATGCCCACCCCCGTTATTGCGCATCTTGACCGAATATTTTGAGATCCTTCCGAGCAGGGATGTTAGTTTCACTTTTTCAATGTCCACATTCTCCGCCTTGACGGCTTCAGCAAGATTCTTTGCATAGGCTGCCGCATGCTTTGAATAATGTATTTCCATCGTCATTGTATCAATCACTGATTCCAGCGCTGAATAGGCATAAGACAAAGGTTGTTGGGCATAAGGCACCTCTTCTGCCCCTGAAATTATACCAGAAGCTCTGTGATTCTCTGCAAAAGTTGATAATGCCGTCATAGAAAGCCCGGCTGCTAATCCTGCTTTACCAGTCATCTTCAAAAATTCCCTGCGATTGCTTTCAAGATTGTTTTCCATAGTAATTTAAATTAATAGTGAAACAAGTTATAAGGTTTAAAATTAAACCTATTTGCAGATACAGGACTATTTTGATTGTTAAGTGGTTGTAAAACGTTCAAAAAAAACCTCAAAGCCCCCTGTCCTATCTTCGCAGCAAACCATGCACCTCAAAGACTATTATAAACTACTTGACCTGGAGCCTTCCGCCAGTCTGCCTGAGATAAAAAAGGCTTTCAGGAAACTGGCGCTTCAATACCACCCGGATAAAAATAATAATGACCCTTATGCCGCTGCACAATTCGCTGATATAAAAGAAGCCTATGAAGTACTGACAGATCCGGGCAAAAAAGAATATTACCTGCAACAGCGCTGGTACAATCAAAGCGTTGGAAAAAGAAAGACACAGGAGGTAATTACTCCCGTTACCCTGCTTAAACAAGCACTTGAACTGGAAAGGTATGTTTCGAAACTGGATACTTTCAGAATGGATAAACAAGGGTTGCAGCAATACATTCTTGACCTGCTGTCTGACAGCAGCATTGAACAAATCGGGAAATTCAATGAACCCGAAACAAACAGGCAGATTATTTCTGTTTTGATGCAGGCCATCAAACCATTACCCCCGTTATATACAACAGATATTATCATCCAGTTAAGAAAATTGGCGGGCAAAGATCCCGTTGCTGCAGATCAATTGGAAATATTTGTTCAGCAACGCCAAAAAAAATACCGGAAAGAAAAGTATTCTCTTCTTGTTATAATTATACTAACAATCAGTATCAGCCTTCTTATTTTTCTTCTTGGCCGTTGAGCTATCTTTGCCGCTATGCACTACGTATCAGTTGAAGGGTTGACCAAGAGCTATGGCATACAACCACTCTTTTCAAATATCTCATTTCATATAGAAGAAGGTGATAAAATTGCCCTGGTGGCCCGGAACGGTACCGGTAAATCCACCCTTTTAAAGATACTGGCTGGAAAAGAAACAGCTGATAATGGTAAGGTCTGGGTCAACAAGGATGTGGATGTCGTTCTTTTTGAACAGGAACCTTCCTTTGTTGAAGAAAGATCTGTACTTGATAATATCTTCTTTCATGCCCATCCTGTCATTGCTGCAATAAAAGAGTATGAAGCAGTAAGTGAACAGGAAGATGCAGATAAACTAAGTGCTGCCATCATCAAAATGGATGAGCTGGGGGCATGGGACTTTGACACCAAAGTAAAGCAGGTGCTGGGAAAATTGAATATTCATCACCTGAATCAGCCGGTGAATACCTTAAGCGGCGGACAACGAAAAAGAGTGGCTCTTGCAAAAACACTGATCGATATAGGCTTTGAACACAAACATGTACTGCTGATAATGGATGAACCTACCAACCATCTTGATGTGGAAATGGTGGAGTGGCTGGAACATTACCTGGATAAAGAAAAAGTAACCCTGCTGTTAGTAACCCATGACCGTTACTTCCTGGATACGGTATGTGAAGAAATATGGGAACTGGATGGCAGTAATATGTATACCTATAAAGGTGATTATGAAAATTACCTGGAAAAGAAAGCAGCAAGGATAGAAAATGATCTTTCTTCAATCGATAAAGCAAAAAACCTTTACCGGAAGGAACTGGAATGGATGCGAAAACAACCCAAGGCCCGTACCACAAAAAGTAAAAGCCGGCAGGATAATTTTTACGAAGTCGAGAAAAAAGCAAAACAGCAGATCGTTGACGAGCAGATGCAACTAAATATGAAAATGAGCCGGCTCGGTGGCAAAGTAATTGAGCTAAAGAAAATATATAAAAGTTACGGCGACAAAGTATTGCTCAAAGGTTTCGATTACACTTTCAAAAAAGGAGAAAGGATAGGTGTGGTAGGAAAAAATGGTGTTGGCAAATCCACTTTCATTAACATATTGCAGGGGATTGAAAAAGCTGATAGCGGAAAGATCAATATCGGGGATACCGTCATTTTTGGCAATTATTCACAGCAGGGATTAGAAGTAAAGGAAGACATAAGGGTCATTGAATTTGTAAAAAATATTGCTGAAAATTTTCCGCTGGCAAGTGGTGGTTCATTAAGTGCTGCCCAGTTCCTGCAGTTATTCCTGTTTGACCCCGACAAACAATATACCTATATCAGTAAACTGAGTGGCGGAGAAAAAAGAAGACTGCACCTGTTATCAATTCTTTTCCGCAATCCCAATTTTCTTATTTTAGATGAACCTACCAATGATCTTGATTTACCGACATTAGGTGTATTAGAAAATTTCCTGAGCGAATTTCCCGGCTGCCTGCTGATCGTATCACATGACCGTTATTTTATGGACAGGCTGGTCGATCATCTATTTGTATTCGAGGGGAATGGAGTAATAAGAGATTTCCCCGGTAACTATACACAATACAGACAGTCTGCTGATAAAAGTCCTTCCTATTACATTGGCAATACTGAAAAACAAGTTCCCGCTGCAGACCGTGAACAGGTGGTCGTTGACAAAAAAAGGCAACTATCCTATAAAGAGAAAAGGGAATTTGAATCGCTGGAGAAAGAAATCAGCGACCTCACAAAAGAAAAGGCAACTATTACAGAAAAATTAAATAACGGGAGTACGCCTTTTGAAGAACTCCAGCAACTATCTACCCGCATCGGTGAAGTGACCCAACTTTTAGATGAAAAAGAACTTCGCTGGCTGGAACTTAGTGAAATACAATAACCAAAATTTCCTGATATTAAAATTGGCTGAGTTATATAAAATACATAGCTTCAATACAGCTTGCACCCTATCCTGACACCATAAGGATCCCCCTGCTTTTTTTAACCTAAAACAAAACTTACATTATGAAAAAGATTTTCATGCTGGCAGCATGCTCATTATTGCTGTTTGCCTGTAACAACGAAAAAAAGGAGGATGGAAAAATGGACGATGGCAGCAAAACTGCTACTTCGGCTGACGGGAAAAAACCTTCCATGGAAATGCTTGATATGAGTGTCGGGGACATGGTCAAAAATTCTTACATGGCTTTTTCCAGGGCAGATATAAACGGTATGACGGCCGATTATGCTGATACTGTCCGGTATACATGGTCAAATGGAGATAGCCTTATCGGTAAAAAAGCGGTGCAGGAGTACTGGAAAAAACGCTGGCAAATAATTGACTCGCTGAATTTCAGCGAACATATTGTGGTGCCTATGCAGGCCAATGAACCCCAAAGTAAATATGCACCTACCGGAAAATGGATCTTATACTGGGCAATGGTGAACGTCAAATACAAAAACAGCAAGAAGCTTACTTTCTGGCTGCACAGTGTAAACCATCTGAATGATGCCGGAAAAATTGATTTTGTCGGCAATTATTTTGACCGCCACCCAATTCATGAAGCTACCAAAGACCTTATAAAGTAATCTTTTTTGTAAGAATGCGGTTCATTAATTTAAAATCGCATTCTTACTTTAAGAAGAGTAACAAGAGTTATCCATTTATGTAACTGCTACCTGCCTTTTATGCTTCGCTTTATATTATTTATTGTCTTAAGTATCATTTGTATAAAATCACCTGCCGGGCTGCCTGCGATAAAAGAAAGCAAGCCAGAAAAAATTCTGCTGATAACCGTTAGTGAAACAGGACTTATCACTGTTGGCAGGGATATGGTCAGCTCCGATGACCTGGCCCGTTATATTCAGGAACGTCTTTTTAAAAGCTATATGGGCACAGGCCTGATGCACAATAAAATTACATTGGTTAAGGAAGAACCTCATACTCCGGATGTGGTAATTGAAGTGGTGATGAAGGAAATAAAAGCCGGGCAAAAAAGAGCTCTTACTGAATTGTGCCTGCAAAAACATAAAAAACTTTTCGACAACCTTAGCATCAAACAACAGGAAAAAATTAAAAAACAGTTTCCGGTGTTATTCCAGGAGCCCATTATAACAGACAATGTTACTCGATAAGATCCTGGTAAGCCCTCGGACCATAATAGCTGTATCTACGCGAATCATATCTGGTACCACAAAGAATTGAATGAATGAACCCGTTCAGCTCTACTTGCTGTGTGTGATAAATTCCCCGGTCTGTATTGATCTTAAAGTAGAATTGCATTCGTTTGCCGGTGCTCTTGTTAATGATAAGGCTATCTGTCCTGGATTCAACAAATGAAAAATCATTTTGCAGGTGCCTCAACAGCAACCTGCTTCGGTACCATGTGCCGCCGGTAGCTGACACAACAGGTTTGCCATTATACAATGCAATGCTATCGTTATAAGCAAACACATTCAGGTTTGCTTCTTTTGTTTCCTGCAGCCAGGTTTTGATCTTTGGATAATAAGAGCTGTCATATCCGTAATCACTATCAAGGAAGCTGATCCTTTTTATCACAGAAGGAATCTTGCTGACACCTGCCAGGTAACCGAATATAAAACTACCGCCTCCGCTATGCCCATTCAGATATATGCTTTTTCTTTTTGTTCTAAACAGACCAGACAAGGAATCAATAATACGAGGAATCTCGATTCTGAAACCAGAGTGTTTTTGTTTCCAGGCAGGCCAGCTTTTGTAATTATTCTCCAGGTAGATAACAACAAAGTTTTTGTTTCTTAGTTGCCGGCGGATAAACTTTGTCTGTGCACTGATATGCTGAATATCAAAATGCCAGTCATCTCCCGGCATCATTTTCTTTCCCATTGTCTGTGCTGTCGTGTTGCCATTTGGAAGTGCAAAAAATATAATAAACGTTTCCTTGCCCTCCCTGTAATTTACAGGTTTGTCGATTGTAATCTTTACATCGCCGTACATATTGAAAGAATCAACGGCACTGCCTGCCTGCTGACCTTTGGTAAAGAGCCCAAACAAAACAAAAAGAGACAGTAGTGTAAGACGCAGAAACACAATGTTTTTATTTAAAATTACAATCTTATACTTATATAAGGTTTTTCTGAATCGTAGTTTTCCTATTAAAAAAGGCAGTACATAATTTGCAATTCAAAAATCCTCATTCTACTTTTGCATTATCTGCATTTCTCTCCTATCCTTTCTGAATACCTTACCCATTTCCTTGAAAACCTGGTTAACATTCGTTTTGAAAACTAAAAAATCAGGTTATGAAAAGAATTAAACTCATGATGAGCGATGAAGACGTACAGGCCCGTATTGTTATTGGTGGCTTTATTATTGTCTTTACCGTGCTGGCTGTATTCTTTATGAATAGCTAAACAGCTTCGTTACTCTTGTATATTTTTAAGAGTCAGGCAAGATCCATCTCAATGTTTTGAGCGGGGGGTTAAATCTTTTGCCTGACTCTTTCCAAGAGTTCGTCCACGGAAATCTTTTCCATGCATTTAAAATGCCCCAACGGGCATTTGTTGTACCCGATCTTGGAACAGGGGCGACACCAGACTTTTGTTTGCAGCTGTAAAGAAGTCAACGAAAAATCACCATAATAAGGTGTCATCCCGAAAGAAGGAACGGTATTTCCCCAAAGAGAGATAATTATTTTTTTGTAGGCAGCGGCTATATGCATCAGGCCGGTATCATTCGTAATGACCAATTTCGCCTTTCTAATGAGATCGGCGCTTTCATTTAGTTTAAACTTACCACATGCATTATACACTTTCACTGTATCCACTGCTGCAATCTCATTACCATTTACCATATCCTCTTTACCTCCTAACAAAATGACCGGGTGATTTATTTCCCGGCAAAACTCTTTCCATTTATGCGTAGGCCATCTTTTGGTTCCATGTGCTGCCCCGATTACACAGGCTATATACCCCGCAGAATGAGAGGCCGGGATATCTTCTCTTTTCGTTTCTTCTTCTCTTGAAATAAAATAATCCAGTCCCTTGCCGTCATTCTTAACACCAAATGATTCAACCGTTTTCATATACCGGTCAACTATATGAACTTTTGGCAGGACATTTATCTTAATACCGGTAAGTATATATTTCTCGATATTCAGCTTATAGAAAGAAAAAGATTTTTTACGTAATGCATTCTTAATCCGCAGTGTTTTTGTATTATGATGCAGGTCTATGATATAATCATAGTCTTCCGTTTTCAGCTCCTCGATCATCAGCTCCCAGCTATGTGCCAATACATGAATTTTATCAATGTACGGGTTATGTGCAACAACAGAACGAAAAGAATCTTTTACGAGGAAATGTACCTCTGCGTCCGGTACCTGCAGCTTAAGGCAACGGATTACAGGTGTTGTCAGCACAATATCCCCAATGGAAGAAAAACGTATGATAAGGAATTTAGCCACAGTATGACTTTACGGTATTATGTCTTCAGGCTCTGTATAATTCAAATCTTTGTAAAAAGTTTCTTCTGTGAAGTAAGCTGCAACCAAAGTTACAATCATAACGATAACACCTGTTACCATAGCGCTTTTAACAAAGCTCCATCCAATACTCTGCTGGAATAAGTTGACAAACATCAGGTTGATAAGAGGAAGGGAACCTCTTACAAAATTTGGTATGGTAGTAGCAGCAGTAGCCCTGAGATTAGTGCCAAATTGCTCAGCACCCATGGTTACAAAAATCGCCCAGAACCCCGTACTGAAACCTAAGGCTGCACAAGCCATATACATCGAAACATCATTCCGGATATTACCGCTAAAAAAGTATATGCCTGACACTATCGCAAAGAAGTAAAACAGGTACAACGCTTTTTTACGACTTTTAAAATACTGGCTTACAAAACCAACAAGTATATCGCCTATTGCAATTGCCGCATATGCATACATAATTGCCCTGCCAGATTCAATTTCATTTTTTCCGTAGAACTCCGTAGCAAACCTGTTACTCAGGTTTACAAGAATACCAATTACAAACCATGTAGGTAAGCCAATCAGTATGGCAAGCAAGTACTTCCGGAACCGTTGACCATTATTAAAAAACATCAGCAGGTTTCCCCGGGAGATTTTTTGTTGCTTCACCTGGTTGAACATACCACTTTCGGCCACACTTATACGAAGAAATAACAGCATGACTCCCAATCCTGCCCCTATCTTATAACAAAGCCTCCAATCATCTGTAAACTTAAATGTAAAGTAAGCGGCGACAGCGCCAAACAGGCCAATGCCGGCGACAAGGGAAGTACCAATACCTCTTTTATTCTTTGGTAATAGTTCACTTACTAATGTAATACCTGCACCCAACTCGCCAGCCAGGCCAATACCGGCAACAAATCTTGCATAAGCATACTGCTCAACAGTTTGAACAAAACCGGTAAAGAAATTGGCCACAGAGTATAAGATGATTGAGCCGAACAACACACTCAACCTGCCTTTTTTATCCCCCATGATGCCCCAGATGATACCACCAATCAAAAGGCCCCACATTTGCCAATTAATAACTTTGGTACTTGCAGCGATCACATCCTGCTTTACAGACAGATCAACTCCCAGTCCTGCCAGACTGGGTTCCCTCACAATAGTAAACAATAGCAGATCATAGATATCTACGAAATAACCTAATGCGGCGACTATAACGGCAATATTAAAAATGGAAACAGGTTTGGCCTGGTTCATACACTACGGTTGTTTTGTATCATTCCCTTTTGCTTCAACTGGTTTCTTTTTGGGGCTGGAGAACATTTTAATAATCACCGGTGCAGTAGTTACTAACACTATTCCCAAAACAATTATCTCCAGGTGTTCTTTTAAGTCAAATCCAAATTGCTTAAGTATCCATTTCTGTAAAAAATAACCAGCGAAGATCATGGTAAACACCCAGGCAATACAGCCGACTACATTGTAGAAGTGAAATTTCTTCCTGTCCATTTGTACAATACCCGCCACTATCGGAGCAAATGTCCTGATAAAGGGAAGGAACCTGGCACCGATAACCGCAAGCCCGCCGTGTTTTTCGTAAAAGTCATGTGCCTGGTGCAAATATTTTTTCTTGAATAAAAACCTGTCTCTCCAATGATACATGGCCGGGCCTACTTTCCTTCCCGTCCAATAGCCTACGGAGTTACCCAGTATACCCATGATAGAAATCAATCCGACCAGAACAAACAGATCGACCCATTCATTTCTTACACTTCCCAAACCGATCAGGTCAAGAAACTGGTATGCAAGGCCTGGTACTACTTCGCCGGTTTTCTTGGTTATTTGATGGGCATAAATACCGGCCACAAACAACAGCGAATCCCCCGGCAGAAAAAAGCCTACAAACAACCCTGTTTCTGCGAATACTACAAACAATAACAACCATAGTCCACCATTTTCGACGTAGAACTGTGGCTGCAATAAATTCGTCCAGTGAAAACCATCCAGCAAATACAACAACTCCATTATAACTTAATTTTTATTTATTCAATTATAGCGTCGGCTTCTTTTTCGTTAAAGGCCAATGCTTTTTTGTCATCAAATTCTCCCTCCCAGCGGGCAATTACACAACTGGCCAATGTATTTCCAATCACATTCACTGATGTTCTGGCCATATCCATCAGTTCATCAATTCCATATATAGCCATGATGGGCCACAACGGGAAATGAAAAGTTGCTGCAGTAGCAATCAATATTACTAAAGATGCTCTTGGTACCGCGGCCACCCCCTTACTGGTAAGCATCAATGTCAGACCGATTATCAACTGTTCCCCGAATGACAAATCAATACCTGCTGCCTGTGCCACAAACACAGAAGCCAACGAAAGGTATAATGTGGTACCATCGAGATTAAATGTGTAACCGGTAGGTATTACAAATGAAACTATCTTTCGTGGTACACCAAATTTTTCCATATTCTCCAGCGCCTTCGGCAATGCCGAATCTGAACTCGTGGTGGCAAATGCAATAGATACCGGTTCCCGGATAGCTTGTATAAACTTCTTTATCGGGATCCTTGCCACCCATAATGCAACGGGCAACAATACCAATAATAAAAAGGCAATCAACGCCACATAAAGAGTAACAAGTAATAAAGCAAGGTTCTTTAAAATATCAACTCCCAGGTGCCCTACAGTAACGGCAATTGCAGCACCCACACCAAAGGGAGCAAAATACATAATGATATTGGTGAACTTGAACATTGTTTCGGCAAGACTCTCTGAAAATTCCAGCATCGGCCGCTTCTTCTTTTCATTCAAAAGCGCCAGGGCAATACCGAATATGACACTGAAGAAAACAATGGGAAGTACGTTGCCCTCGTAGATTGATTTGATAATATTCTCCGGAAAAATATCAATGATATGATCCTGCCAGCCTTTGCCGGGTGCATCAGGCAATTTATTAATTAAACCTTCCGGCATCTGCACTCCGGCACTATCCAGAATACTGATCACTTTGGCCTGTAATTGTTTTTCAGAAGACCGGGGCAATTCTTTTAATAATTCCTGGGGAACGGTAATACCTTTACCTGCACCAGTGATATTGATTGCAACAATTCCGATAACCAATGCGATAGTAGTTACTACTTCAAAATACAGCAGCGATTTCCATCCCATCCTTCCCACCTGTTTCAGGTTTGCATGGCTGGCAATACCTACTACAAGTGTTGCAAACAGTAATGGCGCTACAATGGTTTTTACCAACCGGAGAAAAATAGTACTTAAAAATTTCAGGTCCTGTGAGCCCTTGGGAAAATCAATACCAATCTCTACTCCTATAGCCATGGCTACCAGTATCCAGGTAGTAAGCGATTTTTTATAAATCCCGAATAAAACAAGACTGCCAATGAAAATCCACCGAACAGTCTTTAAGACTACTTCATCCAGCGGCACCCATTTTTGCAAATGCAGGAAATGAAGAATAGCCACCAACGTAAAAAGAAACAAGGAAAGCAACCCGGCTTTGCGTAGATTCATATTTTTGGTACTAAGATTTCAAAACTAAAGGTTTACTTTCAAATTACAGCATATTCTGTGTAGACTTGGATATATGACCATTGGTGGATAATTTTATTCGTTCTGTTAAATAATTAAGTACTTTACGACCTTTATTCTTCATCCAGAACCTAAACCAACGTAAATGTTAAAAATCATATTGAAGAGTATTAACGTATTAATCCTGACCCTTGCCATCCCTCTCCTGTCCGTAGGACAGGACACACCGCCGGCAACAGAAAAAGGGATTGATGAACGTATAAATGAGGCTTTTCAGCCAGTCACAGATGCTACCAACAGTATAGTTTTTTATTCTGTCAATATCGGTGGCGCTTCAGTTCCTATCATTGTAATTATCCTGGCCCTCGGTGCATTATCTTTTACTTTATTGTTCAGGTTTGTTAATCTGAAACAATTTGGGCTTGCAATAAAAGTTGTCAGAGGTAAATACGACGATCTTGAAAAGGATGCGCCGGATGTAAATCCTGCTAATGTAAATGTTTCAGGCGGTGATGTGGTTGACACCATTAAAAACGAAGCTCATCATGGAGAAGTCAATCACTTTCAGGCCCTGGCTACTGCTGTTTCGGGTACTGTGGGCCTTGGAAACATTGCAGGTGTGGCTGTTGCTATAGCCATTGGGGGACCTGGTGCCACTTTCTGGATGATTGTTTGCGGACTACTCGGCATGAGCAGCAAATTCGTAGAATGTACATTGGGAGTAAAATATCGTGATATTGATAAAAACGGAGTTGTATATGGTGGCCCTATGTATTATTTAAAAAAGGGGTTTGCTGAAAAAAAACTGGCCGGTTTGGGTAAGGTGCTGGCTATTCTTTTTGCTATCCTTTGTGTAGGTGGCTCATTTGGCGGTGGCAATGCTTTTCAGGCTAACCAGGCGGCGCAGCAGATAGTTTCTATGACAGGTATGTCTGGCAGTGCATCAGGTTTTATTATCGGAATTATTTTGGCAACCGTTACAGGTATAGTAATAATAGGTGGGATTAAAAAAATTGCCAACGTGACTGAGAAGATTGTTCCATTTATGGCAATTATTTATATAGTAGCTTCTCTAATCATCATTTTTGCTAACATAAGTTTCATTGACGATGCTTTCAAAATGATATTTGTTGAAGCCTTTTCTCCACGGGCAGGTTTAGGCGGCATGATGGGTGTATTAATTATAGGGTTCAGAAGGGCTGCTTTCTCCAACGAAGCGGGTGCCGGATCTGCTTCTATTGCTCACTCTGCTGTTAAAACAAAATACCCCGCATCAGAAGGTATTGTTGCCTTACTGGAGCCGTTCATAGATACCGTGGTGATTTGCACCATGACTGCCCTGGTAATCATAATGTTTAATAAAGATGGGATTATGTTCCCATATGGTGGTGATGGCAGAGGTGCTGTAATCCTGAATGAGACGGGCGCATCGGTAAGTGGTGTCGATCTTACCTCAATTGCTTATAATAATGTAATTCCTCATTTCTCATATGTATTGACCATTGCTATTGTACTTTTTGCTTTTTCCACTATGATAAGCTGGTCATATTATGGCCTGCAGGCATGGAAATTTCTTTTTGGCAGAAGCAAAGCAGCCGATCTTTCTTATAAATTACTATTCCTCATATTTGTAGTCATCGGCGCATCAATATCACTGACTGCCGTAACAGATTTTTCAGATGCGATGATCCTAGCCATGGTATTTCCTAATATGATTGGATTATTCTTCCTCTTTCCGAAAGTCAGAGAAGAATTGAACAGATACCTTACTGCTATTAAAAATTTTAAAAAAAGCAATTAATCAAAATATCTTAAAAAAGTCTATGAGTTTATTTGTCAGAAAACCGATGGATGCTTTAATGAATGAAGCAGCCGAAACCGGAACACATACGCTGAAAAAAACATTGGGAGCAAAGGGTTTGATAGCCCTCGGAATCGGTGCCATCATTGGTGCTGGTTTATTTTCTATTACTGGTATGGCTGCGGCCAATCATGCGGGACCGGCTATCACCATTTCATTTGTAGTGGCAGGCCTTGGTTGTTTGTTTGCAGGTCTGTGTTATGCTGAGTTTGCCTCAATGATCCCTGTTGCCGGTAGTGCCTATACGTATTCTTATGCTACGATGGGAGAATTTATGGCCTGGATCATTGGCTGGGACCTGGTGCTTGAATATGCAGTAGGTGCAGCTACAGTAGGAATTAGCTGGAGCCGGTACCTGGTCAAGTTCCTTGACGGGTTTGGAGTCACATTACCAACAGAATTAACAGCCGGCCCCTGGAGCGGAGGTATCATTAATCTGCCTGCTGTATTCATTATAGTATTAATGAGTTTACTCCTGATAAGAGGAACAAAAGAAAGTGCATTTGTAAATAGTATTATCGTGGTGGTGAAAATTGCTGTAGTGGTTACTTTCATTATTCTTGGATGGCAGTACATCAATAACGACAACTACACTCCTTATATTCCTGACAATACCGGCAAGTTTGGCGACTTTGGATTTAGTGGTATCATACGGGCCGCTGCTATCGTCTTCTTTGCCTATATCGGGTTTGATGCAGTGAGTACGGCGGCACAGGAAGCCAAGAACCCTAAGAAGGATATGCCAATAGGCATTTTAGGTTCATTGCTTATCTGTACCATATTATATATCCTCTTTGCCCATGTGATGACGGGAGTTACCAGCTATACAACATTCGCAGGGCAAGATGGTATTGCTCCGGTTGCCGTGGCAATCGAGCATATGGGTACTCCTGATGCAGCAGGTGTCTATCATGCTGATTATCCCTGGCTGAACCGTGCCATCGTAGTAGCAATACTTTTTGGATATGCTTCTGTAATATTGGTGATGCTGATGGGTCAGAGCCGTGTCTTCTTCAGTATGAGTAAGGATGGATTGATCCCTAAAATTTTCTCTGCTGTAAATCCCAAGACTCAAACACCTGCAAAAAACAATTTCCTTTTCATGCTCTTTGTAAGTGCATTTGCAGCATTTGTACCTGCCGATGTGGTAGGAGAAATGACCAGTATCGGAACCCTGTTTGCCTTTATCCTGGTCTGTATCGGTGTATGGGTGATGCGTAACAAGATGCCTGACCTGCCAAGAGCATTTAAAACACCAATGGTTCCATTGGTTCCTATTTTGGGAGTGGCCACTTGCCTGTTCATGATGGTATTTCTGCCAATGGATACCTGGATCCGTTTATTGGTATGGATGCTGATCGGTCTGGACATTTATCTTGTATACGGTGCTAAAAACAGCCACCTTGGTAACGGAACCAGCAGCAGGAAAGGAATGAGACTGGCCCGCTATACAGGCATTGTTCTGGCTGTTCTTTTAGCCATCGTAGGTTTTTTACATCAAAATTCTGTAGGATTTGATGCCGACAGAACTTTATTTTATATCTCTGTTGTATTTGCTGTTTTCCACGCAGGGCTTTATGCCAGCAAACTGGGAAGAACAGAAGATAAAAGTTGATTTTCACACAAATAACCGGTTAAACCGTCCCGCTGAGTGGGGCGGTTTTTCATTTACTGCCATTATCTTAGATTTGCACCCGCCTTAGATAGGCTTCGCCATGCTAGGCCCGATTGACTTATTTGACGAGTTTGACTTAATGACTATAATCTATGGGAAGAATTTTTGAAGTACGTAAAGCCTCGATGTTTGCCCGCTGGGATAAGATGGCAAAGAACTTTACCCGGATTGGTAAAGAGATCATCATTGCAGTGAAAGCCGGTGGCCCCGACCCTAATTCCAATGCTGCCCTTCGCCGTTGTTTTCAGAATGCCCGTAGTGTGGGCATGCCCAAGGACCGTGTGGAAGCTGCAATCAAAAGGGCACAGGGAAAAGAGCTGGTGAACTATGATGAGATACTGTATGAAGGTTATGGGCCTCATGGCGTAGCTATATTAGTAGAAACAGCCACCGATAACCATGTGAGAACTGTAGCTAATGTAAAATCTTGCTTCACCAAGGGACATGGTGCATTAGGCAACAGTGGTAGCGTAGCATTCCAGTTTAAGAAAATGGGAGTATTCAAATTAAAACCAGAAGGCCTGAATACAGAAGATATGGAACTGGAGCTGATTGATTATGGCCTTGAGGAACTCGGCGAAGGTACCGGGGAAAATGGTGAAGATATATTAGTCGTTCGCTGTGGATTCACCGATTTTGGCAATATGCAAAAAGCACTGGAAGATAAAGGCATCACTCCAATCAGCGCAGAACTCGAATGGATACCAACCGTTACTGTGCCCGTTAATGATGAACAGGCCGCTGATGTGAGTAAACTGATTGAAAAATTAGAACAGGATGATGATGTGCAGAAAGTGTTTCATAACATGGGATGATCATCCCGTTACATTCATTTGATCAATCACAGGTTCTTGGCAATCCCTGCATAAATTTTTTCGATTTTTCTGCAAACGCCATTCCTGGCTCACTGGCATATTGAATATCTATTGCTCTAAGCTGCTCCTCCAGGCTTCTCAACTGACTGTTCTGGCTTCCAAGACAGGATATCCGTTGCTGGTATCTCTCCCTGCTGCTTTGGTTGCTGGTTTGTGAAAGCCTTCGTTCGGCCTGGCATATCTTCACTTCATTATCAAGGATCATTTGTTTGGTCATGGCTGCATGATCCATCATCTGTGCCATTGCTTGCTGAGCAACGGGATCCTGGTAGACATTACCCTGTTGGCTGGTATATAGTCTTGCCTCCTGCAATCTTACCTGTTCCTTTCTGAATTCTATAACTGCCATTTTTTGTGATACACAATCATCTCCCACCCTGGCCTCATCCCTGGCAATCTTATCTCTCTCTTTTTGTATGCCAGCACTTGCTTTTATAAAAAATTCATCCTCCGCTATCTTAAAGGGTGCCGGGTCGAAACATACACTTACCTCTTCCAGCCCTGTTATTTTACAACTGTAACTGCCGCTCTCCATTTCCATAATAATAAATAGTCCTTTATCTGTAAACTGGTATCCCACCCCGAAATTTCCAATGTATTTATTGCTACTTATATTGATCTCTTCAGGAAAAGTTTTTCCGAAAAGGTAATAGACAGGACTGGATGGATTATCATACTTATAAGCCCATGTTTTTATCTTGTCTCCGCAATAATCTCTTCGCTCAGATTTCTTATGTACCGTGTAATTTCCTGACGGGCCTGTAAGATTAGCCTGGTGTGCCTGTGTATTTCCTGTAGTGACCCAATGCTCGATAGTTCCGTTTTTTTCCGCATTTTTAAAAGTATATACATTCCCTTTTAGTCCCAGCACATAAAACAGGAATTTGGGATCATCGGTTTTGATATCACATAACTCTGGCCCGCTACCTCCCCGTTGAGGCGGAATGATCCCTATATAGCCTTTCACTGTATTGATATACATGCATTGCTCAACCGGACCACTGCTAATCATTGATTTGATGCGTACTTTTTTATCAAAACATAATTTTTGCCCTGTTGGTGTTATGGTTTCGGCAACAGTTTCTCCAATAATAACCGGAGCTGAAAGAATACCATTATAATAAGGCTGATCAGGCCAGTCACCCCAGGCAGTATCCCTGCGGGGCGGGTCTTGTGCAATAACGAAATTCCCAATCAGTAAGAATTGTATAATTAGCAAACCAAAATATTTCATGGTCGTACTTTTAATAATCTGATTATTCAAATTGATATTCCGTGACTCAACACTTTTGTCTTACTCCACCCTGATCACATGCATTTGTCTTCTCTCATCACCTGAAAACCGGAAAATATATTCACTGCCTTCCGGTGGAAATGATTGTGTAATGTTTATACCACCAAAACCAGTTGTAACCCTGAACCATTCAAGGTTCCAATCATCACTGAATATATCGCTTCCAAAACTTGTGGTGAGACGGAAATAACGAATATCAGCTCTTCTTACCGACCTGTTTAGTTCGATGTGAACAGTTTGCCAGCTGTTATCCACCCATCTTGCCCCATTATTAACGTTTGGAAATGATTGCGAAGTACCATCAGCATACTGTACAGTGATACTTACATTGTCATTGCCTCCTCTCAGGTCGTCTTTGCCTGTTGCAAATTCCACATATAAATGCCTGATACTTCCATCGGGCTCTCTCTCCGGGAAGTTTGGAATATCCCTTGGTGGAGTATGTTCATTATCGTACCGGTTATTTACAAAATAGGTTCTCCATGCTTTACCATTTTCTACTTCAAAAAAACATTGACCTGCCATATCCGGCACCAGTGTAACCATCCTATTGCGCATATTGGGGTCATATGCCAATATTTTAAATTCTCCTGCACGACTTCCAAAATCACCCCTGTAACGACCCAAAGAATATCCTACTGCCAGTACTACATGGTTACCACCACTGCCACCATTAATACTGGGCACTCCTCCTCCAAACAATCCTATGGGCACTGACCTTCCTGCATCAATTGCATTCTTCAACTCTTCCAGTCTTCCTCCCCCTGTACCTTGTATGCCCCAACGGAATATTTCCCCAGCCCTGAAATTGTATGCCACTTCCAGTTCCGACCATTTCTCGTTTACATTCCACATAGAATGTTGCTGGCGTTGATAAATATATGATTGAAGAGTGGTGGCATTTGCAGGAGTATACGTTTGGGTAGGAATTGGCATCCTGTTTCTGAAGTAATCTAATGCGGAATAGACCATACCTCCACATAAACCTCCCCAGCGGATTATATCTTCTCCGTTGAAAGTATTTACGAACCGGAATCCGTGTGTCTCAGGTATAAATGAAGTTATTCTCCTGGCATCGTTGGTTAGTTTTATCAAATGCCATTTTTGGTTTGCAGTACCATCAGCAGTGCCAGCAAAGCTTACTGTACCGCCATCCCTGTTTCGTCTGTCAATTAATTTAAGTAACTTATTGGTCTTTGACCTGATAGTATAATATCCATCTGGTGTTTCTATTAACTGCCATAGCTGACTGTCCTCATTCGTTTCAGGATCCATGGTAGGTGCCAGTACTCTTTTCTGAGTAAGAAAAAGACCTGACTGCGATTTTATTTTATAATACCCGTCATTTTTCAATATAAATTGCCACACTTGCTGCTGCGGGCTTTCTACAAACTCCCATATAAAGACCAACGATGCAGGAACCGGTGCAACATCCTTAATAGTCAGGTAACGATAATCTTTACTGGTGCGGATCAGGAAAGTTCCCTGGCTCAGGTATAGCTCATCAGCTGTGGCGATACGGGTATTGGGAGTAACTGTGACCGGGACAGCAGTATATGTAACTGAGTCTTTTTTTACTAATGCCTTAGTTGGCTTAATGGGTTTTGCCTGGTTAACATTTACATCTTTGGGTAATTGAGGTTGTTGTGCTGTAAGAATACCGGCAAAAAACAAGCACAATCCTGCAAACAAAAAGTTTTTTTTGATTTTGATTTGACTTTTCATAGATATATATTATTGGTTTTTGATCGGTTAACAACCGATATTTTCACAATCAATGCCCTTTACCGGAATTAAGATGATCCTCCGCTTATCCGGATCAAATTTCCATGCTCTTTTAATGAGCTTCATATACTCATCCCCACTCTCTTTTCCCCAGGCGATGATATAAGAATTGGATTGCTTGTTTTGCCGGCAGGTACCTGTCCTTACAGTCCAGCCTTTCAATACGCCTTTTATTTCAACCACATCATAAATTTCATGCTTATCTGATGCCGTATCTTCCCTGATACTGATTATAACAAGATATGTTGAGCCCCTTTTAAAAACATCTGCTATAATAAACTCAGGGTCTGTTATTTCATTTAGCAAGGCCCCTTCCATAAATGTCCAGCTTTTTAATCCGGGTATATTCCTGTTGTCGGTATACAATGTGCCCAATAAGGATTTCTTGGTGCCTGCATATTTACCCTGCCCGTTAGCAAACAGGCTTACAATAAAGAAACACAGTACAAGGAATAACCTGATTCGCATAGATAAATTGTTTAATCCCTGGAAAGTAAATTACAAATTATCTGAAAAAAAAGGAAAGTATCTTTACTCAGAAATGGCTGAAAAACCGATTATACTCTTTGACGGAGCCTGCAACCTTTGCAACAGCAGTGTTCAGTTCATTATTATACGGGATAAGAAAAAACAGTTTTTTTTTGCCCAACTGCAGGGGAAAACAGGACAGGAGATATTGGCAAAATTTAACCTGCCACTTGATGATTTTAATTCATTTATACTGTCAGAAGGAGATAAAATCTATACAAAATCAACAGGTGCACTGAGAATGTTACAAAAAACAGGTGGAGTGTGGTCATTATTCTATGGCTTTATTATAATACCAAAATTCATCCGTGACGGTATTTATAACCTGATAGCCCGCAACCGCTATAAATGGTTTGGCAAAAGAGAAACCTGCATGATACCTACACCGGAATTAAAACAACGATTTCTTGATTAAGGCAGTGTAATGACACCCTTCATATAAAAAACACATTCTCCGCCCATAATCACCCTTTCTTTATTTACCTGCTCACAGTAAATATCCCCACCCCGTTGTGATAGTTGTTTTGCCTTCATTTTACTTTTTCCCAACTTCTCACTCCAGAAGGGGATCAGCTGTGAATGAGCTGAGCCGGTTACAGGATCCTCATCAATACCGGCGCCGGGTGCAAAAAATCTTGAAACAAAATCAGCATCCTTTCCCTGGGCAGTAATGATCATCTTATCAAAATGTCTTTTCATGGCAGAAAAATCAGGTTCACATTTTTTTACTGCCTCCTCATTGACCAGTTCCACCAACAGGTCCCGATGTTTATACACACCAACAATCTCAGCTCCGTTTAACATGGATGATAAAGCAGGTGAATATTCATTAAAACGCTCCGGCTTCCAGGACGGAAAATCCATTAACAGCCTGCTTTTTTCTTTTCGCACTGTCAGCAATCCACTTTGAGAACTAAATACAATTTTCTTTTTCCTCTGCTTCAGAATACTAAAAATTGTATAGGCCGAAGCCAGCGTTGCATGCCCGCAAAGGTTGATCTCAATAAGTGGCGTAAACCAACGGATATCATAATCAACACCTTTCTTCTCAGAAGGAATAAAGAAACCAGTTTCGCTAAGATTATTTTCAAGGGCTATCTTTTGCATCAGTTCCGTATCCAGCCATCTTTTTAACGGTATCACCGCCGCAGGATTGCCCCCAAATAACTTATTGGTAAAAGCATCCACCTGGTAGAGTGTAAGTTTCATTTTTCAATAGTTGAATTATAAAATTGAGGCAGGGATAGTTTATACCTGACTGCCACTATCCGAATCGCAAAAATAATGAGGATACAAAGTATTGTTGACAGATCAGGGTTTACATTCATTTCTCTCAGCAAAAAATAAACAGCACCCCCGGCAATACAGGCCATTGCATAAATCTCTTTACGAAATAATAAGGGGATATTATTGAGTAACACATCCCTTACAACACCCCCAAAACATGCTGTAATGGTCCCCAGGGTGATACAAATACCTATACTGAAATTCTTATCAATTCCTGATTTAATACCAACCAAGGTAAATAAGCCAAGTCCTAATGCATCAAAAAGAAATAAAGTGGTAGTAAGTTGCTTCAGGTAACGGCCAAACAGCATAGTAGCCACCGCTGCTGAAAAAATTACAATAGTAGCTGTTTCGTTTCTTAACCAGCTTACCGGCAAGTTACCAATCATTATATCTCTTAATGTACCCCCGCCAATAGCCGTGACAAAAGACAACACTAGCACTCCAAACGGATCCAGTCTTTTTTCCATGGCCAGGAATGCACCGGATACCGCAAATGCAATAGTACCCAGTATATCTATTATATGCAGAAAATGAGTAGGCATCCCTTATAAAATTAAATAATCCTGTCTTCATAAAGCAAGACAGGATTATCAGACATTTATTTCCCGTGTGATTATTTATGCTTCACTATCCTTTTCTTTTTCCTTTTTATCTTTATCAATCCGGAATGAAACCTTGCAGATCACCCCGTAAGATTTTATTTTCCCTCCTTTTACATGCACTTTCATATCCTTTACCCACACAGAGTCAATATTGCGAACAGTTTTAGAGGTTTCCTTTACAGCCTGTTTTACAGCATCATCAAAACTCTTTTCAGACGAAGCGATTACTTCAATAACTTTTACGATGGCCATGATAAACGGTTTGATGGTTAAGAATAAATTTACCCTTATAAGGTACAACTAATTTTTATTCTGCCATCATTTGCCTGATCACTGCTTCAATTTCTTCTGCATTAGGTTTACTGAAATAATCGCCATCACTGCCATAAGCGGGGCGATGAGCTTTACCGGTAATAGTCCGTGGTGCCACATCCAGGTATTTATAACCTCCCTGTTCTTCCATCACTTTGTTGAACATGTACGCTGCAGCACCGCCTGGTACATCTTCGTCTATAAATACAATACGGTTTGTTTTTTTGAGAGAATCAAGAATCAAGTGATTTATATCGAATGGCAGTAAGGTCTGTACATCCACAATCTCACAACTGATACCTTGTGCTTCCAGCATATTTACTGCATCATGTATGATGCGCAGTGTTGAACCATATGATACGATAGTGATATCTGTGCCTTCTTTTATTATTTCAGGAATACCTAGTGGTACGGTAAACTCCAGCAGGTTAGATGGTAATTTTTCTTTTAACCGATAACCATTCAAACATTCAATTACAAGGCCAGGATCATTACTCTTCAGCAATGTATTATAAATACCTACAGCTTGTGTCATATTTCTTGGCACACATACAAACATTCCCCGAAGTGCATTGATCACCATACCCATCGGAGAACCGCTATGCCAGATGCCCTCGAGTCTATGCCCTCTCGTTCTTACGATGAGCGGACAACTTTGCTGACCTGCCGTTCTGTAGTGCAAAGTTGCCACATCATCACTTAGTGGCTGTAAACCATACAACAGGTAATCCAGGTATTGTATTTCTGCAATTGGCCTTAGTCCACGCAAGGCAAGACCTATTCCCTGCCCCATAATGGTTAACTCCCGGATACCCGTATCAAAAATCCTTTCACTGCCATGCTTTTGCTGCAATCCGCTAAACCCCTGGTTCACATCGCCTATATAGCCAAGATCTTCTCCAAAAGCCACTACTTTTGGATTTGTTGTAAACAGTTCGTCAAAGAATTTGTTCAATATCTCAAATCCATTAAGCATAGGTGCATCAGCTTCAATAACGGCTTTCACTTCATGCACATTCAAAGCACTCCTCGGACCTTCGTTATACAAATGTGTATTATAAAGTTTTTTATTCTCCTGGAGCAGATCATTGTAATAATCTTTTGTCCAGTAAGCCGCATCAGCACTGCCGGCAATATTCAAAGCATGATTCAAAGCTTTTAAAACATCCCGCCTCAATGGTTCCCGGTTAGCAGATATTTCGATTGCAATTTTTTGCAATTCAGTCGTATG
>Ga0209573_1002259_pt1 | contig 25442 bp, 23 predicted proteins | sample TNRBio252014_DNA_FD_185870 | JGI IMG/M metagenome (GOLD analysis project Ga0209573, IMG submission 185870) | Wastewater treatment Type I Accumulibacter community from EBPR Bioreactor in Madison, WI, USA - TNR Reactor_6/25/2014_ DNA (SPAdes)... | ecosystem: Engineered > Bioreactor > EBPR >... | reverse complement strand
CGCGCGGGTCATCCTGACCGATTCCGGCGGGGTTCAGAAGGAAGCGTTTTTTTATGGCGTTCCCTGTGTGACCATGCGCGACGAGACAGAGTGGGTGGAAACGGTGGAACTGGGCTGGAATCGCCTGGTCGGGGCGTCGGCCGAGGCCATCGTTGCGGCGGTTTCGGAGGTGACGCTTGCCGTGCCGACCGTGCCGGAAGCTTCTCCCTATGGGCAGGGTGATTCGGCACGGAAGATTGTCGCGTGCATCATCAATCGGTAATTTTGCAAATCTTTCGAGGAAGACGAAATGAAAAGGGTTCTGGTAACGGGTGGCCTTGGCCAGATCGGATCGCATGTTGTGGAAATGCTTCTGGAACGTGGCGATCAAGTGGTTGCAATCGACAATCTGGCGACGGGGCGCCGCGAACATCTGGCGGATCATCCCAACCTGACGGTTGTCATTGACACCATTGCCGACAAAGTCGTTGTCGAAAGGCTGGTGAGCGAGCTCAAGCCGGATGCGATCGTGCACACCGCAGCCTCCTACAAGGATCCGGATGACTGGTACAACGACACACTGACCAACTGCGTCGGTGGTTCGAATGTGGTTGACGCAGCCAAGAAGTTCGCTGTCGGGCGCTTCATCTATTTTCAGACGGCGCTCTGTTATGGTCTCAAGCCAATGCAGCAGCCTATTCGTTTAGACCATCCGCGCTTTCCCGGCAGCAGCAGTTACTCGATTTCGAAGACCGCCAACGAGTTCTATCTGGAACTGTCGGGTATCGACTACGTTACCTTCCGCCTGGCCAACGTGGTCGGCCCGCGCAATGTTGCCGGCCCTTTGCCCATCTTCTATCAGCGTTTGAAGGACGGCAAGCAGTGTTTCGTCACCAATGCCCGCCGCGATTTCGTTTTCGTGAAGGATCTGGCGCGGGTCGTGCTCAAGGCGATCGATGGCGTTGGCCATGGCGCATACCACTTTTCCTCCGGAACGGATGTCGCCATTCAAGAGCTTTATGATGCGGTAGTGACGGCGCTGGATGTGCCGGGCAAACCGAAGGCTGAAGTCAAGGAACTTGGCCCCGACGATGTCTTCTCAATCCTTCTTGACCCGAGCCGGACATTCGAAGATTTCGGCGACGTCCAGTTCACTCCGCTGCAGGAGACAGTTTCTGCTGCGATGGACTACTACAAGAAGCACGGCACGCTTGGCGAATACACCCACCTTCGTCTCGACGCAAAGAAATAAGCAGGAGAACGCATGCGTATTCTGATTACCGGCGGGGCCGGCTGCCTTGGCTCCAACCTGATCGAGCACTGGCTGCCGCAAGGTCACGAGATTCTTGTCATTGACAATTTCGCGACCGGCAAGCGTGAAGTGGTTCCAGAAATTCCCGGACTGACAGTCCGGGAGGGCAGCATTGTCGATGAGGCTCTGGTCAATGCGTGCTTTGCCGGCTTTCTGCCGGAAGTCGTCATTCATGCAGCCGCAGCGTACAAGGATCCGGATGACTGGGTCGAGGACTCGCGAACCAATGTGATTGGCAGCACCTATGTGGCGCGTGCCGCGAAGGCCCACAACGTCAAGCGCCTGGTCAATTTCCAGACGGCCCTGTGTTACGGTCGACCCAACAAATTGCCAATTCCTGCAAGTCATCCCACGGCGCCGTTCACCAGCTACGGCATCACCAAGACGGCTGGTGAGCAGTTCATGCTTCTGTCCGGCGTGCCGACCGTGTCTTTGCGCATTGCCAATGTGACCGGGCCACGCCTGGCTATCGGCCCGATCCCGACGTTCTACAAGCGCCTGAAGGCCGGCCAGAACTGCTTTTGCTCTGACACCTCGCGCGATTTTCTCGACATGTCGGATTTTCTGGCTTTCATGGACATGGCCATCAAGCCGGATGCACCCATCGGCGTCTTCAATATCGCCAGCGGCGAGGCGCACTCGATCAAGGATATCTTTGATTTGGTGGCCGAGTATCTCGGGTTGGGCAGCATGGAGGTTCCCGTAGTGCCGCCTGCCGCGGATGATGTGCCCGTGGTTTCCCTGGATGCCAGCGAAACGCTGAAAGCTTTCGGGTGGCGAGCCAGGATCGGCTTTGCTGAAACGATCAAGCGGCAGCTAGCCTGGTACGACAAATATGGCATTACGGATGTGTTCTCGCATCTCAAGGCGCCTGCCGCGACAACGTGAATCGAGGTCAACAATGAGTAACGGGAATTTTTCTGGGGCACGGGTTCTGGTCGTCGGCGGCGCAGGTTTCGTCGGCAGTAATCTGGTTCATCAAATTCTCGAACAGGATGTATGCGAAATCGTCGTCGTGGACAACCTGCTGTCTTCTGACGTCTCCAACATTCCGGCTGACCCGCGGGTTCGTTTCGTCTTCGGTTCGATTACCGATGACCGTATCCTGGCCGGACTGCCGGACGATCTCGACTACGCGTTCCATCTGGCTTGTTTCCATGGCAACCAGTCATCCATTGCCGACCCGTTTGCCGACCACGACAACAACACCTACACGTCGCTCAAGCTCTTCGAGCGCCTCAAGGATGTCAAGGGTCTGAAGAAGGTGGTCTATGCCGCAGCGGCCTGTGCGGTCGCGGAAAAGACCTACGATGCCCCCACGGCGACGACGGAAGATCAGCCGGTCACCCTTTACCACGACAGCCCTTATTCGATCTCCAAGATCATCGGCGAGCTGTACGGCAACTACTACTTCCAGCAACACAAGCTGCCGTTCGTGAAAGCCCGTTTTTCGAATGTCTTTGGTCCGAGGGAGATCCTCGGTGCGGGGCAGTGGCGGGGAACTGTCCATACCGTCTGGCGCAATGTCACCCCGACCTTCATCTGGCGCTCGCTGAACGGCGAGGCGTTGCCCCTGGACAACGGCGGCAATGCCAGCCGGGACTTCATCTTCGTCGAGGACATGGCGCGGGGCCTGATGGCCTGCGCGCTCAAGGGGGCGGCGGGAGGTGTATATAACCTCGCGACCGGCCGCGAAACCAGCATCCTCGAACTCGCGACCATCATCAACGAATACACCGGCAATACCACGCCGCTCGACCTGCGCCCGGCACGCGAATGGGACCGTTCCGGCAAGCGCTTTGCTTCGACCGAGAAAGCCGCCCGCGAACTCGGGTTCAGCGCGGAAGTGGATATCCGCGAGGGGTTGCGCCGTACCGTCGAGTGGACCCAGGCCAATCGCGAACTGATCCGGCGCAGCATCGCCAGGCATGACAAGCTGATGGCGCAGGCTGCGGCCTGACCGGTCTGGCGCGCACACTTCTCCAAGGAGCTAAAGGGGTCGAAGCGATGGTTGTTGGAGCCGGGGTGGTCGTTTCACCTGCGAGGTGCGGCTGACTAGGGTCGGCATGCAGACGATCTCGCACGAAAAGGCGGGCAGGATAGGGCAGGGGAGAACGGCTATCGTGTCGAGATGATTGAGGAAACGCTTGGCGTGGCCGGGCTGGTGAACCTGTTTGGCATCGAATCCCCCGGCCGGACGTCATGGCTGGCCATTGCGGATGAAGTTATGGCCCGGCTCGGGCTGGATGAATTGAAGGAAGAAGAATGAATTCATTGACGAATGCGAAGGTGCTGGTCATCGGCGGCGCGGGCTTCATCGGCAGCCATGTGGTGGGCGAACTCCTTAAGACCGACGTTGGCCAGGTTCTCGTATATGACAACTTCGCCCGCGGCAAGCGCGATTACCTCGCCCCCTACCTCGGTGACCCGCGTTGCAGCCTTTACCAGAACGGCGCGGATATCCGCGAAACGGACCTTCTCGACGACGCCATGCGGGGATGCGACTACGTCATCCACCTGGCGGCCATGTGGCTGCTGCACTGCAAGGACTTCCCGCGCACGGCTTTCCACGTGAACATCGAAGGCACCTTCAACGTCCTCGAAGCCTGCGTCCGCAACAAGATCAAGCGCCTCGTCTATTCGTCCTCGGCCTCCGTCTATGGCGATGCGGTGGAAGTGCCGATGACGGAGGAGCATCCCTTCATGAACCGCAACTTCTACGGGGCGTCGAAGATCGCCGGGGAGGCCATGTGCCGCGCCTTCCATGACCGCTACGGGCTTTCCTACGTTGGACTCCGCTACATGAATGTGTATGGGCCACATCAGGACCAGACCGCGGCCTATACGGGCGTCATCCCCATCATGCTCAACAAGATCGACGCCAACGAAGCCCCTGTCATCAATGGCGACGGCACCCAGGCGTACGACTTCATCGACGTCGAGGACGTCGCCCGCTGCAACGTCCTCGCGCTGCAGTCGGATGCGAATGACGAGTTCTACAACGTGGGTTCCGGCGTGCAGACCAGCATCAAGCAACTGTGCGACCTCATTCTCGAACTGAAGCAATCCCGACTGCAGGTTACCTACAAGCCATATCACCCGGACGATGCCCGCCGCCTCGTGCAGAACCGCATTGGTTGTCCGGAAAAGGCGGAGGCGGACCTGGGCTTCAAGTACAAATACGGATTGCGCGAAGGGCTGCAGAAGCTGATCGCTTGGCGGGATGCCAACAAGGGGCGCTACTGATGGAGAAGCGTTCGATCGCCATCTCGTTGCCCTTTACGGGTGATGAAGAATGGCAGGCCACGCGCGAGCCGCTGACAACCGGCTGGCTGACGCAGGGCCCCAAGGTTTCGGAGTTTGAAAAGGCGTTTGCCGAGCGGCACGGTGTTTCCCACGCGCTGGCAACGACGAGCTGCACAACCGGGTTGCACCTGATTCTAGCCGCAATGGGCGTCGGGCCGGGTGACGAGGTCGTCGTTCCCGCCTTTACCTGGGTGGCTACCGCGAATGTGGTTGTGTACTGTGGCGCCACGCCAGTCTTCGCTGACGTCGACTGGCGCACCAACAACATCGATCCGGCCGATGTCGCCCGGCGCATCACCCCAAACACCAAGGCAGTGATCGCCGTTCACCTTTTCGGACTTTGCGCGGATATGGACGCGCTTCGGGAAGTTGTGCCGCCGCATATCCCGATCGTCGAGGATGCTGCCTGTGCAGCGGGCGCCACCTACAAGGGGCGCGCGGCCGGTTCGCTCGGGCTCGCTGCTGCCTTCTCGTTCCACCCCCGCAAGTCGATTACGACCGGGGAAGGTGGCATGGTGACCACCAACGATGCCGCGCTTGCCAATGTCGCCAACATGCTGCGCAACCACGGGGCCAGCGTCTCGGAAGAGCAGCGCCACAAAGGGCCGCGCCCCTATCTTCTGCCGCAGTTCAACCTGCTGGGCTACAACTACCGGATGACAGACCTCCAAGGGGCCGTCGGGTTGGTTCAGCTCGGCAAGCTCGACCGCTTCATCGAGGAGCGGGCGAAATGGGCTGAGTTCTACACACGGTCCCTGGCCGATGTCGAGTGGTTGCTGCCACCGGTGGTCGGAGAGAACAGCAGGCATGCCTGGCAGGCCTACGTTCTCCATGTCGTCCCTGGAAAGGCGCCGCTTCCCCGGAATGACATCATGGAGCGCCTCCAGGCCATGGGCATTTCCACCCGGCCGGGCACGCATGCCGTTCATATGCTCGGCTACTACGCCCGGCGCTTTGGTCTGCGCCCGGATGATTTTCCCGGTGCGCGCAACTGCAACGACCAGACAATGGCGATTCCGCTCCACAACCGCATGGTTGAAGCGGATTTCGCGTACGTCGTCGACGCACTCCGTTCGATGCGCTAAGCCATGTGCGGTATTGCCGGCGTCATTGATCTCAACGGCAATGCCGTCTCCCCGGTCCTCCTCCAGCGGATGACCGACGCGATTGCCCATCGCGGTCCCGATGGCGAGGGGCACTGGATCGAGGGAAATGTCGGCCTGGGGCATCGCCGGCTGGCCATCATCGATCTCTCTCCCCTGGGGCACCAGCCGATGATCAGTGCCGACCATCGCCGTGTCTTGTCCTACAACGGGGAGATCTACAACTTCCGCGAACTGCGCGCCGAGTTGGAGGCGGCCGGCTACAGTTTCCGCTCCAGGACGGATTCCGAGGTTGTGCTCAACGCGCTGGCCCATTGGGGGGCGGCGGCGCTGGATCGCTTCAACGGCATGTTCGCCTTGGCGCTCTGGGACCGCAAGGAGCGCCGCCTGCTGCTGGCGCGCGACCGCTACGGCATCAAGCCCCTGTACATCGCCCGGCAGGGCGGCAATTTCTGGTTTGCCTCGGAGCAGAAGGCGATCCTGACTGACGCGCGATTTGGCCGCGAACTCGACAAGCCGGCACTGCTCGAGTACTTCACCTTCCAGAACATCTTCACCGACCGCACGCTGCTCAAGGACATCCAGCTGCTGCCGCCCGGCCACTACATGACGCTCGACCTCAGCGGTGCCAGGCCCGAGACCAAGCGTACCCGCTATTGGGACTACCGCTTTCGCGAACCCGATTTGCCAGCGAGCAAGGCCGAATATGTCGAGGAACTGGGCCGCCTGTTCCGTCAGGCCGTCAATCGCCAGCTGGTCAGCGATGTCGAATTGGGCGCCTATCTCAGCGGCGGCATGGACAGCGGCTCCATCACGGCGATCGCGGCGCAGTCATTTCCCAACCTCAAGACCTTCACCTGCGGCTTCGACCTAAGCTCGGCTTCCGGCATCGAACTGGGGTTCGACGAGCGTGTGCGTGCAGAGGCCATGTCTGCCCGTTTCAAGACCGAGCACTATGAAATGGTGCTCAAGGCTGGCGACATGGAGCGCTGCCTGCCCAAACTGGCCTGGCATCTGGAAGAGCCGCGGGTCGGCCAGAGTTATCCGAACTACTATGCCGCCAAGCTGGCCGGGAAATTCGTCAAGGTGGTGATGTCGGGTTCCGGTGGAGACGAACTCTTCGGCGGCTACCCCTGGCGCTACTACCGCGCCGTGGTCAATCAGGACTTCGAGCACTATGTCGATCAGTATTATCAGTTCTGGCAGCGCCTGATCCCCAACAGCAAATTGTCCAAGGTGTTTGCGCCGATCTGGTGGGATGTCAAGGACGTATGGACGCGTGATATTTTCCGCGACGTTTTCCTCACGCATGACAACGAGCTGGGCCGGCCGGAGGATTACATCAACCACTCGCTCTACTTCGAGGCCAAGACCTTCCTGCACGGCCTGTTCGTCGTGGAAGACAAGTTGAGCATGGCTCACAGCCTGGAAGCGAGGGTGCCGTTCATGGACAACGACCTGGTCGACTTCGCCATGCAGTGCCCGGTCAACCTGAAGCTGAACAATCTCGCCGAGGTCGTCCGCATCAACGAGAACGAGCCGGGCAACAAGAGCGGGCGCTATTTCCAGAAGACCAGCGACGGCAAGCAGATCCTGCGCGATGTGATGACCCGGTACATTCCCGACGAAATTACCCAAGCGGAAAAGCAGGGGTTCTCGTCACCCGATGCCAGTTGGTTCAAGGGCGAGAGCATTGAATTCGTCAAGCGCAAGCTGCTGAAGGGCGCCCCACGTATTTATGACTACCTGAGTGCGGATTCGGTGCGGGGGCTGATACATCAGCATATGCGCGGCGAGTGCAATCGAAGGCTATTGATATGGTCGCTTCTTAATATCGAAGCATGGATCAATATAACGTTTAACTGAGGGCCATTTATGTCCGAGCCACGTCACCCCAATTTCATTGTTGGCGGAACTGCCGCTGGCGGTACTAGTTTCCTGTCGTCGATACTTGTGCAACATCCGCAAATATATCTGCCGAAGGAAATGCGCCCAGAGCCGCATTACTTTTACAAGTCCTGGGAGTATGCGAAAGGGCAGAGCTACTATTTGGAGCGCTGGTTCCAGAATGTTCCAGCTACAGCCATTGCGATTGGCGAAAGATCTTCGTCATATCTGTTTGGTGGAGAAGCGGTGGCCAGAAAAATTGCCGCAGCCTACCCCGATATGAAGTTTATTTTCACGCTGCGGAATCCGATCGAGAGAACGTGGGCTAATTACCGATACACGGTCTTGCAAGGGCTTGAGAGTCTTTCTTTCGAAGAGGCACTTAGAAATGAGCCTGTGCGAATTCGAGAGCAGACGGGGATATGGGCAGAAATCCAGCCACACAATTACACAGGAAGAGGGTTTTACGCTGCCCAAATATATAGTTATCTCAAGTATTTTCCTAAGAACAACTTATTGTTCATAAAGTCTGAATTGCTTTCCACACAGACCGATGTCGAACTCCGTAAGATTTACAAATTTCTAGGGCTGTCTCTGCTCGATTTCGATTACGTGCGTGCTCCGGATCATACGAGCGTTAACGTCATTGATCCGAAGATTCAAATGGAGTTGAGGCAATACTTTGGTGGTCGTTTCGACAAAGTCATCGAAGCCGTGCGCAGGGAAGAAGGCGTTGAGAAATTCGTTAATAGCGCTGAGGACAATCAGAAAATCCAGTCGCTGTCTCGCAACATGACGGGAAAAAAAGAGCCAATGCCGGTTGATGCGCGAGCATACTTGAATAATTTATTTTCATCAGATTTGACGGATTTGAAGCAGCTTGTCGATTTTGACATCGCTGATTGGAAGTGAAAGCCTCAACGATATGGGAGCGATTGTTTGGATTACGGGTTTGTCGGGTGCGGGCAAGTCAACTTTGGCAATTGAGTTGACAAAGCGTCTGCGTGCGTCTGGAAAATCGGTCGTGATGCTTGACGGAGACGAGTTACGTGAAGTGTTTGGTGCCGTAGCTAATAATGTACAAAACCACGGTCGTGAAGGACGCCTAGCGCTGGCGATGCAATACGCTCATCTGTGCGGTGTGATTGCTGCACAGGGAGTGACCGTGGTGATTGCCACCATCTCACTTTTCCGCGAAGTGCACGCCTGGAACCGCGCCAACCTTCCCAGTTATTTCGAGGTGTATCTCAAGGTGCCGGTGGAAGAACTGCGCCGTCGCGACCCCAAAGGAATCTACCGTCGCTATGATGCCGGTGAACTGACCCATGTGGCCGGGCTGGATTTTCCCATCGACGAGCCGGAAGCGGCGGATTGGATCGTGGAGTTTGACCCGGAGCGCACGGTCACCGCACTGGCGGAACAACTGAATCAGATTCTAAGTGCAAGGAAATGAACATGAAGCAAACACTCAAAGCTGGCGATTTCACCGGGTTGGCTAAAGACTACTCACAACATCGCCCGGACTATTGCCCCTCCGTCCTCAAGGCGCTGCTCGGGCTGTTGGCCAAGCCGGTAGCAGAAGTCGATTTTGTGGATGTCGGTGCTGGTACGGGTATTTGGACAAGAATGGTCAATGCTGCCGGTGTCCGCTCGGTGACCGCCGTTGAACCGAATGATGATATGCGGCAGAACGGCACGACCGATAGTCAGCACACCAACATTTGTTGGCTGGCCGGCAGTGCCGAGGCCACAGGTCTGGCTGATGCCTCTGCAGATTGGTTGTCGATGGCTTCGAGTTTTCACTGGGCCAACCTTGATACCGCGACTAAGGAGTTTCATCGGGTCTTGCGTGCAGGGGGACGTTTTACTGCATTGTGGAATCCGCGACTGATTGAGGTCAATCCTTTGCTGGTTGAAATCGAGGCTCACTTGGATACCTTGCGCCCGAATATCAAGCGTGTTTCTTCTGGAAGGTCGGGTATCACCGAAACCCTGACCGAGCAACTGTGGGCCTCGCCTTATTTCGAAGATGTGGTGTATCTGGAGGGGCGTCATGTTATCGAAATGACGCCAGAGCGTTATTTTGGGGTATGGCGCTCCGTCAATGACCTGCGCGTACAACTTGGCCCAGAGAAGTTTGATGCCTTCCTGGCCTTCGTTGAGCAACGGATCGCGGGTTTGCAGGTTATCGAGGCCACTTATCTCACCCGCGCTTGGTCGGCACGCCGAAAGGGTTGATTGGCATGGCGCTGGCATTCACCACCAAGGCCGGCACGCTGGCTGCCTTGCAAGGTGTGCTCAAGACGGCACGCATTGCCCCGTTGCGTGTCTTTACGGTGGCGCAGTGGCAGGCGGATCGCTCGGTGTGTCTGTCAGGGGTCGCCGGCAGTCTGGGGGCAGGCCCCTGGATCGTTCGCTCCAGTTGTGGTCGGGAAGATAGGGCAACGTTCTCCAATGCAGGGGTGTTTCTATCCATCCCCAATGTGCAGGCGGCTGGACTGGAACCGGCGGTGGAGCAAGTGATTGCTGCCTATGGCGAAGCGCAGACCACCGATGAAGTGCTCATCCAGCCGATGCTGACGCAGGTGGTACGATCCGGCGTGGCGTTCTCGCACGACCCCAATACTTGTGCGCCCTATCGCGTGGTGAACTGGTCGGAGGGTGGCGATACCGCTGCTGTTACTGGGGGTATGGGTGGCCGAGTGTGGCAGCAGGCAGCCAGTAGCGCCGTTCCGCCAGCGCCGACTTTGGCCACGGTTGTTGCACTGCTCGACGAATTGCTGGCCTTGTTTGGCAACGTGCCTCTGGATTGCGAATTTGCGGTGACACGTGAAGCTGAGGGCGACGTTCTCTGGCTGCTGCAAGCCCGGCCACTGGTCTTGTCACGGGTGCCAGAGCCGGAAGCCGTTCAGGCTGCCCGCCTGGAGAGCATGCAGCGCAAAGTGGCGCGTGGCATGCAGCCGCACCCCTTCCTAATGGGGCACCGCACGGTGTATGGCGTGATGCCGGACTGGAACCCAGCAGAGATCGTCGGTATTCGCCCCAAACCGCTGGCCCTGTCGCTCTATCGGGAATTGATTACCGATGCCATCTGGGCCTACCAGCGCCACAACTACGGCTACCGCAACCTGCGCAGCTTCCCGCTGATGCCGCATTTCTTCGGGCTGCCCTACATCGACGTGAGGTTGTCGTTCAACTCGTTCATTCCGGCCGATCTGGACGAAGGGTTGGCTGGGCGGCTGGTCGATCATTACATCGACCGCCTGCTGACCGAACCGACCTTGCACGACAAGGTGGAGTTCGAGATCGTCTTCTCGTGCTACACATTGGATCTGCCGCAGCGTCTGGAGCGCCTGGCTGAGGCCGGCTTCTCGAAGCACGAGCGCGAGGCGATTGCCCACAGCTTGAGGAATCTTACCAATCGTATCGTGCATCCCAAGGAAGGCTTGTGGCGGGGTGATGCGGCCAAGATCGATACGCTCAATGTACGGCGGGAGGAGTTGCTGGCATCGAGTGCCGATCCGCTGGAGCGCATCTATTGGTTGCTCGAGGACGCCAAGCGCTATGGCACCTTGCCGTTTGCCGGTCTGGCACGTGCCGGGTTTGTGGCCGTGCAAATGCTAAAGTCACTGGCGTCAGTGGGCGTGTTTTCGCAGGTGGACTACGATGCCTTCATCGGCGGCGTGTCGACCGTAAGCGGCCAATTGGCCCGCGATCGTGCAACGCTCGATAAAGCCACATTCCTAGCGCGTTATGGACACTTGCGCCCCGGGACCTACGACATTCTCTCGCCCCGCTATGATGAAGCGCCGGAGCTATATTTTGATTGGAACCAGCGGCCACCACTACCTGCCCCCGTCAAACCATTCGCACTGACGCTGTCGCAGATGCGCGAGGTCGTGAAGCTGCTGGAAGCGCATGGCCTGCAACCCGATGCGGTCGGGCTGTTCGACTTCATGCAGGCGGGTATCGAGCTCCGAGAACTGGCGAAATTCCACTTCACCCGTAATCTCTCGGATGCCCTGGCACTGATCACTGAGGTTGGCGGCCAATATGGCTTTAGTCGCGAGGACCTAGCCTATTGCGAAATCGCAGCGTTTAAGGAACTGCACGTTGCAGCCACTGACCCGAAAGATGTGCTCTTGCGCAGCATTGAGCAAGGCAAGGCGCGTTATGCAGAAGCCCTGAAGATTTCGCTGCCGCCGCTTATCGCTAAGCCCGAGGACGTTTGGGCTTTCGAGTGGCCAGAGACAGCGCCGAACTTCATCACGCAAAAGCAAGCAACCGCGCCGGTGGTGGGTTGTGATGCTCGCAAGCGTTTAGCGGGCGCGATTGTTTGTATTCCGAATGCAGATCCCGGATTTGACTGGCTGTTTGCCTACCCCGTTGCCGGGCTGATTACGGCTTGGGGCGGTGCCAATTCGCACATGGCAATTCGGGCCGGGGAATTGGGCTTGCCGGCGGTGATTGGGGCAGGAGAGGTGCTTTACCGACGCTGGTCTGCAGCACAACGATTGCATCTGGATTGTGCGGGGCGGCGAGTAGAGGTGCTGGCGTGAAACTGGTAGCGGTTAGTCAGAGGACCGATCAATTTCCCGAGCGCAATGAAACGCGGGATGCGCTGGACCAGCGGTTAGTCACCTTCTTGCTGCTAGCCGGGTTTCTCCCGGTGCCGGTGCCCAATGGACTATACAGGGCCTTGCCTGGCGGCCAATGCGCTCACGATGGTTTGGATGCTTGGCTGGCCGCTGTCAAGCCGCATGCCTTTGTGCTGTCGGGCGGGAATGATATTGGTCAATGTGTCGAGCGAGATCTGACCGAAGGCTGCCTGCTCGACTACGCAAGCCAGAATCAGAGGCCGCTCCTTGGCATCTGCCGTGGAATGCAGATGATGGCCCACTGGGCAGGCACTGCCCTGTATTCCGTTCAGGGGCATGTCAGGACACGACATTGCCTCTCCGGCGAAGTTGCCGGCGAAGTGAATAGCTATCACGGCTTCTCACTGGCAGCTTGCCCGGAGGGCTTTGAAGTTCTTGCCAGAAGCGAAGATGGTGAGATCGAGGCTATCCGCCACCAATCTTTGCCTTGGGAAGGCTGGATGTGGCACCCGGAACGGGAGGAAAAATTCAATGCTAGAGATGTGCAACGAATCAAGGCCTTGTTCGGTGGATAAGCTGCTGGAACTCGCCCTTGATGCTGCGCGAGAGGCTGGAGTTGCAATCATGCGCTATTACCGGCAGACGCTGACCGTGCAGCACAAGCAGGACGGATCCCCCTTGACCCTCGCCGACCAAGCGGCACATCGCGCCATTGCTGACCATTTGGCTGGCAGTGGACTGGTCGCTGTCTCGGAAGAAGGCGAGGACCTGCATCTTGAGGCCGAACGCTACTGGTTGGTTGATCCACTCGATGGCACCAAGGATTTTTTAGCGGGAAACGGTGAGTTCACAGTGAACATCGCCTTGGTTGACCAAGGGCGTCCTGTGCTCGGAGTGGTGTTTGCACCTGCCATCAACGAGTTGTACTGGGGGGGCAAAGGTCTGGGTGCTTGGCGAAACCGGGACGGTGCTGTCTCTGCATTATCTGCGCATCCTCGGTCAGCTGCGTGTCGGATGGCGGTCAGTCGCTTTCATGATCACCCGGACGTAGAGATCTTTGCTGCCCAGAACGGGATCACAGAGCGCGTGGCGATTGGCTCGGCGCTGAAATACGGTTTGCTGGCAGCAGGAAAGGTTGATGTTTTCCCGCGTCTGGTGGGTAGTTCGGAGTGGGATGCCGCGGCTGGGCAAGCTGTGCTGGAAGCGGCGGGTGGCCAGGTGCTGGACTGGCATACGGGCAAGGCTTTGCAGTATGGCAAGCCTCGGCGCCGAAATCCTCGGCTGTTGGCGCTGCGTCGCCCTTACCGGCAAGAAGAATTCAAATTGAAAGAGTACGAAAGCGCGTTGTTATGAAAGCAATCATACTTGCCGCCGGGCGCGGCAGTCGCATGAGGAACCTCACCGATGAACGCCCTAAATGCCTCGTCGAACTACGTGGCAAGACACTTCTCGATTGGCAGCTGGAAGCTTTGCGGGCGGCCGGAATTGCAGATATTGCCATCGTCACCGGCTATAAACGCGAACTTCTAGCCAATCGCGGCCTGGTTGAATTTCATAACGCGCGCTGGGCAGAAACAAACATGGTCTCGTCGCTCGCTTGCGCCCAAGCTTGGCTTCAAGCCGGCCCATGCATCGTGAGCTATTCGGATATTTTTTACGGCCCGTTGGCCGTGCAATCCCTGATGACTTCTATTGCATCACTGGCGGTAACTTACGACCCGAACTGGCTGGTGCACTGGACAAAGCGATTTGACGATCCGCTGCTCGATGCGGAAACCTTCCGCATGACCCCTGAGCATGTTTTGACCGAGATCGGTAACAAGCCAAAAACCGTGGATGAAGTGCAGGGGCAGTATATGGGTTTGCTGCGCTTTACGCCCGATGGGTGGGCTGAGGTGTTGAGGATTCGCGCAGGTCTGACATCCGAACAATGCGACAAGATGCACATGACCGGTACGTTGCAGAGGGTGATAGAAGCCCACCGCATCTGCATTGAAGCCGTGCCTTACCACGGGGGATGGGGCGAAATCGACAGCAAGGAAGACATGGATGTTTATCAGGGGAGCTAGGCGGTTTAGTTGACAGTGCCCCGTACATGCCGAGAGCCTTTCGATCACCTACCGCGTTCCGGCGAAATGCACAGGGATGATGATGGGAGATTGTGAGTGGAGTGAAGATGGATTTCGTGATAGGTGTTGAAATTGCGATTTTTGGGTTGATGCTAATTGAATTGAGCTCTTTTCTATGGACCAGGGTATTCCCAATTGATCCGTCGGTTGAGTTCAAAAAAATGGACGATTCTGTATTGAATCGCTTCGTTACTTTCGATGCTGAACTTGGTCATGCGCCAGTCCCGAATACAAAAAAAGTAGACCGAGATATAACCGGAAAGCACTATGAGGTCGTTTGTACCTATGATGAGATCGCCTCCCGCATCTCTCAATTAGATGGTTCTGTTGATGTGATGGGGGCAGCCTTTGGCGACTCATTTTGCCAATGCAGGGGAGTGCAGGATAACGAAACATGGCAGGCATATCTTGAAGCAAGGTTCGGCCAAAGGTTTCTCAACTTTGGCGTGGGTGGCTATGGATTGGATCAGGCGTATCTACGCTACCTACGGGTTCGGGATCGGAATCTTGGAAAGACTATAGTTTATGCAATCTCTCCGTGCACGATTGAACGCATTGTAGGTGTGTACAAGCACTACATCGAGTTTGGTAATTATCTGGGCGTAAAACCACGGTTTGTCGTTGCCGAAGGTAGGCTGCATCGAATGCCTATGCCTGTACAGTCAAAAAATGATTTGCGAAATCTGGCGAAACGCAAGAGCCAGATTCGAGCTATGGATGACAACTACTCGGGCTATTTCAGTAAGTATTACCCAGCCTTCCCTTTCTCCTTTTTCGTCGCTAGGAATTGGAGGCAATACCTTATTAGTTTGATTGCTGTTGTCGCCGAAAGCCGGTTTTGGAGAAGCCGTGGCGCCGTTGTTCAGTCTTTGAGTGCGCTAAAAGAACGGCTTGTTTCCAAGCGGAAAAATGAAGCCTATCGTCGCAAAAACCTGTACTTCAAGAAGCTGTTTGCAGAGAAAGAAAGTTTTTTCGTATCTATTGTACGAGAGTGTAAAATTGCATGTGAAGCAGATGGACGATCTATGTATTTCGCGTTTCTCCCCGACTACACAAACATCAGCCATATGCGGGAAGAGGGGCACTACTATCGAAAAGTCATTGATCGAGTTCGCTCCGAACTTGGTATCTCTGTATTTGATTCATATGAGATATTCCGAGATGCCAGTCCGCGCGAGATTTTCCTGAAAGATAACTATTCCGGGCACCACACTGCTCATGGAAACGCCTGCGTGGCCGCGGGTTTGGTCGATCTTCTTGGGGTGGGGGTAGGAGCGCAGGAGACTAAACAATAGTGGGGAGTGTTGTGACCGAAGAATCCAGTAGCGCAAGTGAGGACTTCACTGTTGTTCGCTATCGAGAGTTGGTTCAGTTGGCGCTACGTAAGTATCCGCAGGCAAGCTATGGGGCTATTCCATGGAGTGAACGTTTCGTGCTCTGGAGACATGACGTAGACATTTCATTGAATCGAGCATTGGTTCTTGCGAGGCTTGAGGCCGCAGAGGGGCTTGAAGCCACCTACTTTGTTAATCTACATAGCGGATTTTACAATCTTCTTGAGTCTGGGCAGGCTTCTCGTCTGAGAGAAATTCTTGAACTGGGGCACGATCTCGGCCTGCATTTTGACGCCGGCTATTATGGAAATCTAACCGAAAGTGAACTTGAAAAAGTACTTGCGCAGGAAGCGCTCTGGTTAGAACAGGCATTTGGACGTCGCCCGTTAGCGTTCAGTTTCCACAATCCTCTTGCGGAACACCTAAAGTTTGAGAGTGAGAGCTACGCGGGGCTGATTAATTGTTATTCCAGTCGATTCAAGACGGCGGTGGCGTATTGCTCGGATTCAAATGGATACTGGCGATTCCATTCGCTACAAGAAGTACTTCTTGCAGCGAATGTTCCACGCCTTCAAGTACTTACCCATCCGGGGTGGTGGCAAGACAAGTACATGGTGCCCCGTCAGCGTATCTTTCGTAGCGCATGGGGCAGGGCGCAGGCGACAATAGATCAATATGATTCGGTCATGCATGGTCATCATCGGTTGAATCATGCTGGCTTTACTGACCGCCTGCGTTTTTTGCAGCCCATAAACCCCCGCGCCTTTGCCCTGTACGACTACCTCTGGAACCAAGGCCACCTTGCCGCGCTCTTCCTCGAGTTGTGGCGCCTGCATGAACGCCAGATAAACCAGTTCTGCAAGGCGGTGTTTCGCAAGGAATGGCAGGTGCCTGCAACCGAGGTCAATGCCTTCTTTGAAGATCGATCGTTGGCCATCGATGGATGGCGGCTGTTCAAGGCGGTCTTCGGCAGCACATGGCCGCAGGCGGCCGGTTTGGACGAGGGGCAATACAAGGACTGGGTGGCGCTTCGCAATAGCTTGATTCATGGCCGATCTACCGCGCCAGGCGGGCAATTGGAGGAGGGCTGCGTCTTCCTTTGCCGAGCCATCGAAGCGCTGGTGGCGTGGGGCCGGTCGCAACCCATGGCCTACGACGGTATCAGCCATCTGGGTTCCATCGGCATTCCGACGTACAAGACCGCGGACGGCAGCCTGACGGATCGGCTGGAAGAAATTGCGGACGACGTTCCAGGCTTTCCCGGAAGGCGTTGGGAACGATTCAAGGCCGAGATGCAGAAAGTCGGCGCTGGCGAGGCGGCGGAATGAATCAGTCGTGTTCGTTGGGCTCGGTACGGCTTAGACCGGTCAGGCAGGAAGACTCCAGTCTCTTGTTTGAATGGATCAATAACCGCGAGCTGGTTGTTCTGAATGCACCATTTCGTCCGATTTCGAAGGCGGAACACGAACAATGGTTTGATAGCCTCGGTGCCCGAAGGAATCTTGCATTTTTCATGATCGAGGATGTCGATAGCGATTTGGCGATCGGGTCGTGTCAGCTCACCAATATCCATGATATTCACAGATCAGCCGAGCTACAAATCAGAATCGGCCGCTCCGATTTCCAGAACAAGGGCGCGGGAAGTGAAGCGGTGCGGCTATTGATCGAACACGGATTCGATATGCTGAAACTGCATCGAATCATGCTCCATGTATTCTCGACAAACTTGCGCGCCATACAGGTATATAAGAAAAACGGTTTTCAACAGGAGGGCGTGTTGTGTGACGCAGCCTTTATCGAAGGGCGATGGCTGGATGTTCTGGTTTTCGGATTGATCAGGACAGGGCGCTCATGAGCAAGATCGTCGCCATCCACCAGCCCAACTTCTTTCCGTGGCTCGGCTACTTCGACAAGATCGCGCGTAGCGATGTGTTCATTTTTCTTGATCATGTGCAGCTGCCGAAGACGGGTGGAGGATGGTCCAACCGCGTGAAGATGCTCGTGGCCGGCGAGGCGCGCTGGGTCACGGCGCCCGTCCGTCGCGCCTTTCACGGTGTTGCGCCGATCAACGAAATCGAATGGGCAGACGAGCAGCCCTGGCGGGCAAAGCTGCTCAAGACGCTGTCCGCCAGCTACGCCAAGGCGCCGCATTACCGCGACACCATGGTCTGGCTGGAGCCGCTGATCCTCCAGCCGGAGGGCAACTTGGCCCGCTACAACATGACGGTGATCCGGGCGATTGCCGACCGGATTGGTTTGTCGCACGAGCGCTGTGTGACCTCATCGTCGCTCGGCGGACAGGGGCAGGCCAATGAACTGCTGATCGACCTGACGCGCAAGGTGGGGGGCGACTGCTACCTGTGCGGCGGCGGGGCGGCGGGCTACCAGGATGACGCGGCGTTTGCCGCGGCGGGGCTGGAATTGCGCTACCAAACCTTCACCCACCCCGTCTATGCCCAGATTGGCCAACCGGATTTTGCGCCCGGCTTGTCGATCGTCGATGCACTGATGAACATCGGCTGCGGGGGCGTCAAGGGGTTGCTTGCGGTATAATTTCCTCTTTTGCGTGGTGGGCAAGGTCGGGGATGAGTTTCAAGAGACGCGTGGTGCAGCGGGTAGGACGCTTGGCCCTTGACATGGTGCCCGACGATGCGAAGGAAGCGGCCCGTCGCAAGCTGGCTTTCAGCATCAAGGCCGAACTCGGGCCAGAACTCAGGGCGGAGCTTCACGCACAGCTCAAGGCAGAGCTTCAGGAACAGATCAAGGCTGAACTCAAGGCAGAGTTGACGCAGCGACTCTTCCTGCTCAACGCCCTTCCGGGACGGGTCGAAGCTTTCCTTGCTGCGGTCGACGCGGAAAAGACGGCCAATTCCTTCGATGTCGAGAAGCGTGCGCTGGACTTGCGGCGGCTGATCCGTTCGACTGCCGGGTTGGCGGACGACGTTGCAGGACAACCGGAGGCCGGGGATCTGCTTGCCGAGTTCGGCTTTCTCCATGCCTATGCCCACATACTGAAGCCGGCATTCGAGGCCTTGCGGTCGCGGCGGGTGCTGTATTGTGGCCAGTGCTACTACAACAACTGGTACCTCTCGCGTGCCCTGCGCCCCTTAGGCTGGAAGGCGGATGTCTACAACTGGGATGCGAATCCGGCGACCCAGATTTACTACCACGGCGAAGATTTCCGGCTTGGGGGCGATGTGCCCCTCAGCCTGGAGGGTGAGTTGGGGTTTTATCTAGGCTCTCTCTATGCCTATGATGTGTTTCATTTTTCCAACGCCCACGGTATCGCCTTCGGCTGGAGCGTGCAGTCGGCAGCGGCACGGTGTGCTGGCATGCACGCCGAAATACACATGCTCAACGCGTTGGGAAAGAAGCTGGTTTACTCCAACAACGGATGTCTCGACGGGGTTTCGCAAACGGCCTTTTCGAAATGGGGGCCCGAGTCGGTGTGCGCCATCTGTCGCTGGCAGCATGAGCCCTCGGTTTGCAGCGACGAGCGCAATCTGGCGTGGGGCGAATTCAGGAACTCGGTGGCCGACTACCAGTGCACCCTGGGCGGCAATCGCGCCGATTTCAATGACGACCCCCGGGTGCACGAGGTGCCGGAGTTCTGTTGCCTGTCGTCGGAGCTTTGGAATCCTGAAATTGAAATTCCCGAGCAATATCGCCTGCCCTTTTTGGCCGAAGGCGGCGTGCGCCTTTACCATGCAGTCGGCCATCGCGACGAGAGAACCCGCAGCGACGGGGTCAACATCAAGTCGTCGCACGTGTATCTGCCATTGATCGAGCGATTGCGCGCCGAGGGGCTGGTGCTCGACCTGATCGAGCCGACCGGCATTCCCAACAAGGAGGTCCGTTTCCTGCAGGCGCAGGCCGACATCTTCCTGGACATGCTGACCTTCGGCTGGTTCGGCGCCAATGCGCGCGAGGCAATGATGCTGGCCAAGCCGGTCATCTGTTTCATCCGGCCCGAGTGGCTGGAAAGCGTTCGCGAGGAAATCCCGGAGTATGCCGATGAACTGCCCATCGTCAGCGCCACCCCGCACACCGTGGAAGCCGTCTTGCGCAACCTGATCGCCCACCCGGAAAAGCGCCGGGAGATCGGGTTGCGCAGCCGCGAGTTCGCGCTGAAATGGCATTCGGCATCGGTGGCCGGCAAGCGCTTCGACCAGATCTACAGTGCGTTGCTTGCCGGTGACCCGCTGATTCGCAAGGCTGCCCGATGAACCTGCCGGTGGCGGATGACGGGGTTGCGCTGCGCTGCGTAAACGTCGGCAAGACGTTTTCGGTGCAGCGCGAGCAGCGAGTGTGGCGCATCCTGCTGGGCGGGGAGGGGAACGGCAAGGGTCCGGTCGTCGAGGCCTTGCGCGATATTTCGCTGACCGTCCCGCGCGGAAAGATCGTCGGCATCCTCGGCCGGAACGGGGCAGGAAAGAGCACCCTGCTGCGGCTGCTCGGCCACGTCTACACCCCCACCACCGGGCATATCGAGGTCAACGGGCAGGTGGCCGGCATGTTCGAGCTGGGCGGGTTGGGCAACGCGAACCTGACTGGTCGTCAATTTGCCGAGCGGTACCTGACTTTTTTCGGGCTTCGGCGGACCGAACTGCCGGCGATCCTCGAGGAGATCTGCGAGTTTTCCGAATTGGGTGAAGCCTTCGACCAGCGCATACGGACGTATTCCTCGGGAATGGGTGCGCGTCTGTTCTTTGCCGTGGCGACTTCCAGCCAGCACGAGATTTACCTGATCGACGAGCTGCTGTCCGTCGGCGACGAGCATTTCCAGGCCAAGTCCTGGCGCCGGATGCGCGACCGGCTGTTGGGCGGCGCCTCCGGCGTCCTGGTGACGCACGACTGGTCGGCGATCGTCAAGTTGTGCGAATACGCCTGCGTCATCGAGGACGGCCGCTTTGCCTTCCAGGGAAGCAGCGATGGCGCTGTCGTCCATTACCTCAAGCTGCCGGTGCCGCAAGCCGGCGCGGCGAGGTTTCCCGCTTCGTTGCCGGACGAGTTCGTCCTGCGGTCCGGTGAAGCATCCCGGCTGAGGATACCGGTAGAAATCCTCGACGATGTCGCGGTCGACGGCGCGATATCGATCGAAATGCTGCGTATCGGCATTGGCTGGGAGATCGTGATCCTGACGGAATACCTTCCGGTGGCGGATCAGCGCGGGGAGTACGAGATGGTGTTCGAGATCCCCGAGCTGCCGCTGGCGCCGGGGAAGTATTCGCTCAACCTCTTTCTTTCTCAGCGCCCGGACGGCGAAGGGAAGCCGAGAGCGGCGCTCGATGTCCGGTCATGGACCTACGGCAACGGCCTGGCCCTGAAGGTCGAGGGCGAATCGTTTCCGGCGGCGGTCAGGCTGCCTTTCACGGCGCGGCGGATCGGGGCGGAGGCCGCATGAGCCTGCACGTGCATCTCGAGGGCGTTTCCAAGGTCTTCCCGCTCGGAGCCTCGGCCACCGGCGAACTCGTGGCGGCCATGTCCGCGGATCGTGGCCAGGATGCGCTGGCCGGCGGAAAGGTCGCGGTCGACCAGCTCAATCTCACGATTTCCGAAGGCGAGCGGCTGGGGATCGTCGGCCGCAACGGGGCGGGCAAATCCACGCTCCTGCACATTATCGCCGGGATTTCCGACCCTAGTTCCGGCGTTATCCGCATCAATGGGAAAGTCACTTCGATCATGACCCTGGGCGTGGGGCTGCGCGAAGACTTGAGCGGCCGGGAGAACATCTACGTCGACGGGGAAATTCAGGGCAAATCGCGCGCCGAGGTGGATGAGGTGATCGACCGGGTGATCGAGTTTTCCGAACTGGGAAAGTTCATCGACTATCCGGTGCGGACGTACTCCACGGGAATGAAGGCTCGCCTTGCCTTCTCGATGATCACCCACATCGAGCCGGAAATCCTGATCATCGACGAAGCGCTCTCGGTCGGCGATGCATCGTTCTCGGCCAAGGCCACCGCCCGCATCCTCGACATCTGCGCCCGCGGGAAGATCGTGATCCTCGTTTCCCACGGCATGCAATCGATCCGGGATATCTGCAATCGCTGCATCTATCTCAAGGATGGCCGGGTCGTCATGGACGGCTCGCCGGAGGATGTCACCAAGGCCTACATCGACGAGGTGCGCGGCGAGGACGAAGCGGCGCTGATGGAGCGCTTCAGCGCCCATGTCGGCAGCCGTTCCCGCAAGGCGGGTTACGAGATCCGGCGGGTCTCCCTGTTTTCGGGAAGCAATCGGGTGGAGTCAGTTCGGGTCGAGGCGAGGGAACGGCTGCGGATCCAGGTTGTCGGCCGGCTGGGCGCGCCGTCCGGGCATGGGTTCTGCCGCGTGCGCATCGTCAGGCTGGATGATCTGCTCGTGTTCCAGCAGGACTTCCGGTTCGCGGATTTTCCTTGTCCCGGTGGCGAGATCGGCATCGAAATCGAGTTTGATCCGCTTGCGCTGGGCGCGGCAATCTATCGGCTCGATGCCCTCCTTCTCGATACCCGGGAGGAGGGAACGCAACCGTGCAGTGAGCACTCGACGGTGTTCGAGATCTTCACGCTGACCCCTCCCGCCGGCGGAAGGCCGATGCTCTACTACCCCGTCACTGCTGCAGCGCAGCCCTGATCACCGGAGATATCCACCTTGTTCGGATTCAATCGCTACGACATCAGGCTGATGATCAACCTGTTCAAGATGAATGTCCGCGACCGCTACCTGGGATCGTCGCTGGGCAGCGTCTGGGCGATCGTCAACCCGATCTTCATGCTGGCGCTGTTTACCTATATCTTCGGATTCGTATTCAAGATCAGACTGCCCGGCGCCGAAACGACCCTGGCCTATGTCATCTGGCTGATCAGCGGCTATGGTCCCTGGCTTGCCAACACGGAGGCGATCACGGGGGCGGCCAATTCGGTGGTCGGAGCATCCGGACTGGTCAAGAACATGGCGTTCAAGACCGAACTGCTGCCGATTGCGGGTGCGCTGGTGGGGGTGATCAATCTGGCGGTCAGCCTGGTCTTCCTGATGCCATTGCTGGTATGGGCCGGCAGTCCGATTACGTGGCACGTCATGTTCCTGCCCGTGGTAATGCTCGTGCATTTCTCCTGGCTCATTGCGCTCGGCATGTGGCTGTCGGTGATTGTCGTATTTATCCGGGACGTCCTGCAGATCCTGCCGACGCTGCTGACGGCAATCCTGTTCCTGTCGCCGATATTCTATCCGTTCGAAAGCATGCCCGCGTTCATTCAGCAAGTCTCGTCGGCGAATCCCTTCTATCATGTTTCGGAGGCGTATCGGGCCATTCTGATCGGCAAGCATCTGCCAAGCTCTTCCGGGCTACTTTTCGTCTCTGTGGTTTCCCTGGTCATATTCTATTTCGGACTCGCGGCGTTCCGGCGTGCGAAGGGATACTTTGATTCTGCACTGTAATCTTTCTTAATGTTTTGGGGGTAGAAGTGAATCAGGAAGCGGTATCAGAAAAGAATGCTGAGTTCTGGGACGAAATGTGCGGATCACAATTGGCGAAAGTTCTCGGGATTTCAGATTCATCGCCGGCGTCTCTGAAAAAATTCGACGATTGGTATTTTGACTACTACCCCTATCTTTTTGATCATATTCCATTCGACAAACTGAAAGACAAGGCCGTTTTGGAGATCGGACTGGGTTACGGCACGGTATCCCAGCGCCTTGCGGAAGCGGGGGCCGACTACACCGGTCTCGATATTGCCGCTGGCCCCGTTGCCATGGTCAATCATCGCCTCGATCAGGCGGGGCTGCGAGGACGAGCTGTCCAGGGCAGCATTCTGGCTCCGGAATTTGCTGTTGAGTCTTTCGATCACATCGTAGCCATCGGTTGCCTGCATCACACTGGAAACTTGAAGCTTGCCATCGAACAGTGCCGAAAGCTGCTGCGACCGGGCGGCTCGCTGATTTTCATGGTGTACTATGCCTATTCCTATCGGCGATTCAGAATGGCCACCGCGTCTACGCTTCGCAACATGCTGAAAGAAACATTCGGCTACCGCGGTGTGGTCGGTGCCAGCGCAGAGAATGAGCGTGCGGCATACGACAGCGGATCGGATGGAGCGGCAGCGCCCCATACGGACTGGATTTCCGTGCGCTCGTTGCGAGACTACTGCAAGGCATTTTCGCGTTTCTCCGCAAAGCTGGAGAACATCGACCAGGAGGTTCCCTTCCAGAAGATGTCCCGTTCACAAGTCCTGCAGACCAGGTGGCCGGCTCGAGTCGGCCTGGACATCTATGCAACTGCGGTCAAGTAATAAGACGTGAAATTGAGAGATCATTTTGACGCGGTCGTGATGCTGACCTGGTCGGATTGGGATAACGAACCACGCAGCAACCGCTATCATTACACGACCCGCTTCGCCAAGGTGGTGCCGACCTTCTTTCTGCAGCACAGGAGCGACGACAAGACGGCCATCCGCGTACGCGCGCAAATGGATGCCGGTGACCTCTCTATCGTTGATGTCCACGCACCAATGCGCGCCCATGAAGTCGGGCAGGTTCGTGCCCTCCTTGCTGCGCGTGGCGTCAAACGACCGCTACTTTGGATCTACGATCCGATCTCCTATGCGGAATTGCTCGGCGCCTATCCGCGGGCCATTCGCGTCTATCACGCCACCGAAGGATATTTTACGCAGTCGATCGCCACCGATACAGGGCAGGGAGCCGTCATTCAGGCGGCGCTTGCGAGACTGCTTCCTGATATCGACCTGGTCGTTGCCGTTACGGCGGCGGTGGCGGATTCGCTGGTCGAAGCCACCTCGTATGATGGACGGATCGTCGTTGCCGAGAACGGGTGTGATTACGCCTATTTCGCAGCGCTTGCGGAAGATCTTGGCACGACGTCGAAGGTGTCTGATCTGACCGTCGTCTATCAAGGCGCGCTCAATACACGGGTCGATTACGATCTGCTCTGCGCTGTCGTCCAGAGGATGCCGGAGGCGCGGTTCCGCATCTTTGGAAGAATTGACGACTCCGAAGGGGCTTCGCGGCTGGCGGAGTTCCCCAACGCCGAAATTCTCGGTGCTCAGCTCCCGGAGGTCTTCGGCAGGGGGATGATCGAGGCGACCGTGGGCATCATTCCGTTCATCCAGGATCAGTTGATGCGCAATTCCCTGCCGTTGAAAGCCTACGAGTACGTTGCATGCGGATTGCCGGTCGTCACAGTGCCGATAGATGCGCTCGAACCAAACACTCGCAACGGAATCTTCGAGTTCGCATCGACGGCGGAGCAATTCGTCGCGGGGCTATAGTCGAAACTGGTGTATCACCCTGGCCGGACGGCAGGAGGTTGAAGAGGCGGCGTGTCTTTGCTGAGAATGGTTTGTCGAGAACGATTTCCAGCAACCAACGAGGACACGCCATGAAGGATACGAAGAAGGGAAGTACCGAGCAATCGGAAATGGGACTGTCGCTGGAGGAGTTGATCCGGCGCGGGGCGCGAGGATTGATCCAGAAAGCGATCGAGGTTGAGGTGAAGGAATTGCTGGAGGAATACGGGAACGTGAAGATGTTGGGCGGGCAGCGCGCGGTCGTCAGGAATGGCTATCTGCCGGCACGTGACGTGCTCACTGCGGTCGGCAATGTCGAAGTGCGCGTCCCCAAGGTTCGTGACCGCTCGGGCACGGGCATCAAGTTCAACTCGGCGCTGGTGCCGCCGTTCGTGCGGCGCTCGGCGCGGATGTCGGCGGCGTTGCCGTGGCTGTACCTGAAAGGCATTTCGACCGGCGACATGCGCGAAGCCCTGACCGTGCTGGTCGGCGACCAGGCCAGGGGGCTGA
>Ga0209573_1002258_pt1 | contig 25450 bp, 25 predicted proteins | sample TNRBio252014_DNA_FD_185870 | JGI IMG/M metagenome (GOLD analysis project Ga0209573, IMG submission 185870) | Wastewater treatment Type I Accumulibacter community from EBPR Bioreactor in Madison, WI, USA - TNR Reactor_6/25/2014_ DNA (SPAdes)... | ecosystem: Engineered > Bioreactor > EBPR >... | reverse complement strand
CTGCCTGACGCTGGCTGCCAGCGTCGACAGCGCCGAGGCCCGCTGGCGCGGCGGTGGCGGGGGCTGGCGCGCGGGCGGCTGGGGCGGCGGCGTGGTCCGCCATCATCGCGGCTGGCGCGGCGGTCCGGCGGTTGCGGCGGGCGTATTCGGCCTTGCCGCCGGTGCCATCGCGGCCGGCGCGGCCAGTTCGGCCTATGCGGCCCCGGTCTACACCTATCCCGAGCCGGTCTATGACGAGGACCCGGCATACTCGGCCTATTATGCGCCGGGGTATTATCGCCCGGTCTATCGCCGCCCTGTTGCGGCCGAGCCGATCTGCACCATCCGGCGCAAGCGCGTCTGGCTGAGCGCCAACACCTACACCTTCCGGCGGGTTACCACCTGCCGCTGAGGCCGCATCACGGCGTCCGCGCAAACCGATCCTGCGCGGACGCCCATCGCAATTTGGCCTGCCAAAGCCTAGATCTCGGGTCAACACATCCGTACCGGAGACCCGACGATGACCCCGCTGCCCACCCTGTTCGTCTCGCACGGCGCGCCCAATCTGGTGCTGCACGCCACCGAGGCCCACAAGTTTCTGGCCAATTTCGGCGCGAAATTGCCGCGTCCCAAGGCCATTCTGGTCGTTTCCGCCCATTTCATGACCGCCGAGCCCGCCCTCAGCGCCGATGCCCGCCCGGGCACGATCTATGATTTCGGCGGCTTCGAGCCCGAGCTCTACCAGCTCACCTACACCGCGCCGGGAGCGCCCGATCTGGCGGCGGAGTGCGCTGGCATTCTTGCAAGCCATGGCCTGCCGGCCCGTGCCGTCGCCAATCGCGGCTTCGACCACGGCACCTGGGTGCCGCTCATGCTGATGTACCCGGAGGCGGAGATTCCGGTGCTCCAGCTCTCGGTGCAGCCCAAGGCCGGCCCGGCCCACCATCTGGCGCTCGGTGCGGCGCTGGCCGACCTGGCGGGGCAGGGCATCCTGGTGATCGGCTCGGGCGCGCTGACCCACAACCTGCACGAGGTGTTTTCCGGCCGCCATGCGCCCGACGGGCCGGCGCCCGACTGGGTGAGGCAGTTCGGCGAATGGATGCGCGAGGCGGTGGAACGCGACGACCGCGACGCCCTGCTCAACTACCGCAAGGCCGCGCCCTATGCGGTTGAAAACCACCCGACCGAGGAGCACCTGCTGCCGCTGTTCGCCGCCATGGGCGCGGCGGGCGGGCGCCCCGGCCGTCGGCTGCACACCAGCGCCGAATACGGCGTGTTGATGATGGATGTCTACGCCTTCGGCGCGCCCGACGATCTCGCGGCCTGAGCCCCGCTGAACATGGATACGGCCCGCACAAGGGCGGGCCGCTTTCCATACGCGAGGCCAGGTTTGGAAATCAGGTGATCACGTTAAAACTTGGTGCCGATGCCGGCTTTGACCGTATGCAGGCCGATGTTGGTGCTGTTGAAGCCGCCAAGACCGACATATTCGTAGCTGGCGCGGCCGAAGATGTTGTCGGTGAAGGCGACATCGAGACCGCCGCCGAAGGCATAGCCCCAGGAGAAGGCGGAACTGGTCGAGCGCGAATAGCTGCGCGTCGTGCTGCCCAGATCGATGCGGGTGTAGCCGGTGATCGCGCCGGAGACCGGGTCGATGATCGGCTGGAGCTGGTAGGCGGCGGCACTGCCGGTGACACCCGAGCGGGTGTTGGGGTTGCCCATCGCGATGCCGAAGGTCAGGTAGGGCATGAAGCGGTCGTAGGCGACGCCGAAGCGGGCGCGCATCACGCCGTAATCGCGCACCGTGGTCTTGCTGTTGGCGCCGGTGAAGACCACGTCCCACAGGTTGCCCGAGGCGCCGGTCAGCGTGCGGCCGATATCGGTGCTCATCGCTGTGCGGGCATTGGCACCGGTGCGGTTGTATTCAACTTCGGCGCCGACCACCACATCGTCCCACTGGGTGTTGTAGCCGCCGAACACCGACCACATCGTGCCGCGGGCCGTGCTCTTCTGCAGGTGCAGCAGGTCATAGGCCTGCTGGGTGATTTCGAGATTGGGCAGGACCTGATCGACCATCCGGCTGCTGCCGCGCGTCGGGTCGACGCGGCCGTTGCCATAGCCGAAGGCGGCGCCGAGATAGAAGCCGCTCCAGTCGTAGGAAGCGGACTTCGGCACGGGCTGATAGGCCGGCTCGGGAATCGGCCCACGCAGGTAATCCGCCGCCTGGGCGCCGGTGACAAGCAGGGCGGAGAGCGCAAGACCACCAACCATACGCATGGAACTTCTCCTGACACGGACGGCCAAATCATGCCGCCAACCTGTCTGGACAGTAAAAAAGTAACCTTACTTCCCGGTTAATGCGGAAATGAAAATAGCGTCCCGTTTTCAATCAGTTAGAGCGAAAGGGCGTTCATACATCGGTAACGATTGGCCGCGCCCGCCCGCCCCCGTCATCGGGCCTGTTCATTCCGGCGCGAAAATGCCGTAAGTCTTCTGCCATGATGACCCGTGCCACTGCGTCGCGCCGCGACGACCTCGTTCTCGCCCTCGCCCAGCTGAACCCCACGGTCGGCGATATCGCCGGCAATGCCGCGAAAATCCGCGCCGCGCGGGCGGAAGCGGCCGGGCAGGGGGCGGATATCCTCATGCTGCCCGAACTCTTCCTGGCCGGCTATCCGACCGAGGATCTGGTGCTCAAGCCGGCCTTCGTCGATGCCTGCCGGGCCGAACTGGAGCGCCTCGCCCGCGAGACGGCGGATGGGGGGCCGGCGGTGCTGGTCGGCCTGCCCTGGGCCGAGGGCGACAGGCTCTACAACGCCTATGCCGCGCTCGACGGCGGGCGAATCGCCGGCGTGCGCTTCAAGGTCGATCTGCCCAACTACGGCGTCTTCGACGAAAAGCGCGTCTTCGATGTCGGCCCGATGCCCGGTCCGCTGGCGCTGCGCGGCGTGCGGCTCGGCCTGCCGATCTGCGAGGACATCTGGGGCGGCGAGGTGGTCGAATGCCTCGGCGAGACCGGGGCGGAGATGCTTCTGGTGCCCAACGGCTCGCCCTACTGGCGCGGCAAGACCGACGAGCGGCTGAACGTCGCCGCCGCCCGCGTCACCGAGAGCGGCCTGCCGCTGGTCTACCTCAACCAGACCTCGGGACAGGACGAACTGGTCTTCGACGGCGCCTCCTTCGGCCTCAATGCCGATTGCTCGCTGGCGTTCCAGATGGATGCCTTCACCGAGGAGGTGGCGATCACCCGCTGGCGCAAGGACAAGGGCAGCTGGCACTGCGTTGCCGGGCCGAAGGTGACGGTGATCGAGGGCGAGGAGGCCGACTATGCCGCCTGCGTGCTGGGCCTGAGGGACTATGTCGACAAGAACCGCTTCCCCGGCGTCGTGCTGGGCCTGTCGGGCGGCATCGATTCGGCCATCTGCGCCGCGATGGCGGTGGATGCGCTGGGGCCCGAGCGCGTCCACTGCATCATGATGCCCTATCGCTTCACCTCGATGGACAGCCTCAAGGACGCCGAGGCCTGTGCCAGGGCGCTGGGCGTGCGCTACGATGTGGCGCCCATCGCCCCGGCGGTCGAAGGTTTCGAGGAGATTCTGGCGCCGCTGTTCGCCGGCCGCGCCCGCGACATCACCGAGGAAAACCTGCAAAGCCGGGCCCGCGGCACGCTGCTGATGGCGGTTTCCAACAAGTTCGGCGCGATGGTGGTGACCACCGGCAACAAGTCCGAGATGTCGGTGGGCTATGCCACCATCTACGGCGACATGAACGGCGGCTTCAACCCGATCAAGGACCTCTACAAGATGGAGGTCTATCGCCTCTCCGCCCTGCGCAACCGCTGGAAGCCCGCCGGCGCCAAGGGGCCGGACGGCGAGGTGATCCCGGTCAACATCATCACCAAGGCCCCCACGGCCGAACTGCGCGAGAACCAGAAGGATCAGGACAGCCTGCCGCCCTACGAGGTGCTGGATGCGATCCTCGAAATGCTGGTGGAAAAGGAGATGCGCGTCGCCGAGGTGGTGGCCGGCGGCTATGATCCCGACACCGTGAAAAAGGTGGAGCGCCTGCTCTACATCGCCGAATACAAGCGCCGGCAGGCCGCGCCGGGCGTCAAGGTGACGCGCAAGAATTTTGGCCGCGACCGCCGCTATCCGATCGTCAACCGCTTCCGCGACCCCGGTCTTGGCCCGCACCTGCCGGATGCTGCGATCAGCCCCGAGGTGGCCACCGGCAGCCTCGAAGGCCTCGACTTCTGAGGGGGAGGGCGGCGCGCCCCGCCCCTACTTCATCAGCAGGTACAGGGTGATGATCGGGAAGGCGATGATCAGCCCGACCCGGAAGAACTCGGCGATCAGGAACGGAATCACGCCCCGGAAGGTGTCCATCATCGACACGTCCTTGGCGATGGTATGGATCACATAGACGTTGAGCCCGACGGGGGGATGGATCAGCCCCAGTTCCACCACGATCAGCGACAGGATGCCGAACCAGATCGCCGTATGCTCCGGCGTCAGGCCGAAATCGAGGCCCATCACCATCGGGAAGAAGATCGGGATGGTGAGCAGGATCATGCTCAGGCTGTCCATCAGGCAGCCGAGCAGGATGTAGAGCAGCACGATCACCGCCATGATGAGGTAGGGCGACACGCCGAGGCCCGCCACCCATTGCGCCATCACCTGCGGCATCTGTGTACGGGCGAGGAAGGCGTTGTAGATTTCAGCGCCCAGCAGGATCAGGAAGATCATGCCGGTCTGCTCCGCCGTGGCCCGCACCGGCCGCACCAGATCGCGGATCTTCAGCCCGCCCACCGTCAGCGCCGCGATGGTGGCGCAGAGCGCCCCGATCGCCGCGCCTTCCGTCGGCGTGAACATGCTGCGGCCGAAGAAGAAATCGCCGTTCATGCCGATGAACACGACGATGAAGATCAGCAGCACCGGCCAGGTCTCGATCATCATGCCCAGCCGCTCCCGCAACGGCGGCGCCGGCGTGGCCGGGCCGGCGGCCGGGTTGAGCATGACGTAGACGCGGATGGCCAGCATGAAGCCGATGACCGCCAGGATCGCCGGAATCACCGCGGCGAGGAACAGTTTTGCGATGTTCTGCTCGGTCAGCAGCGCATAGATCACCAGCGGCACCGAGGGTGGGACAAGAATGCCGAGCGTGCCCCCTGCCGCCAGCGACCCCGTCGCCAGCGCGCCGGAATAGCCGTACTTGCGCATCTCCGGCATCGCCACCTGACCCATCGTCGCTGCCGTCGCCAGCGACGAGCCGCAGATCGTGCCGAAGGCGGCGCAGGCGATCACCGCCGCCATGGCCATGCCGCCCTTCAGGTGCCCGATCAGCGCGTTGGCGCCGCGAAACAGCCGCGCCGACAGCCCCGAGCCCGAGGCCACCTGTCCCATCAGCAGGAACATCGGGATGACCGAGAACGAATAGTTGCCAAACGTCTCGTAGGGCGTCGACTTGAGGAAGGCAAGGAACGGCCGGACGCCGTCGATCAGGATATAGCCGCCGGCGCCCACCGCCAGCATCGCCACGGCGATCGGCACGCGCAGGGCCAGCAGCACCAGCAGCACGAGGAAGCTTGTCAGCCCGAGGGAAAAATTCGACATGGCCTAATGGTCTCCGGTCGGCAGCGGGCCGATCTGCCGGTCGAGCCGGATTTCCTGAACACTGCGCGCCACGGTGTAGAGCGTGGTTGCCACCAGCAGCACCGCCGAGGCGAGGCAGACCAGATAGGGCCAGCTCTCGGGAATGCGCAGGATGGTGGTCGTGTCGCCATGCGCGAACTTGTCCAGCATCCCCAGCATCAGCTGCCAGGCGATGGCGCAGACCAGCGCAAGGAACAGCAGGTTCGCCAGAAGGTCGAGGAACGAGCGCGTCTTCAGCGCCATCGACTTGGTGAAGAAATCGACGAAGACATTGCCGCGCCGCAACTGACACAGCGGCAGGAAGGAAAAGATCGCGGTGGCGCAGCCGATCTGCACGATCTCGCTGTCGCCGGCGATGCCGCTGACTGGCAGCCAGCGGCTCAGCCCGCGCCCGATCACCGAGGCGCTCTCGATCAGCATGATCGCCACCAGCACGAAGCCGCCGGCCACCGAGACGGCGACGCTCAGCCGTTCCAGCAGCGTGCCGACCGGGCCATGGGGCAGGCTGCCCCGGACAGTCGTGATGGACATGGCTCCCCCGCTCTCGGGATAGGGATGCGTGGAAAGCCGGCCCGGCCGGCTCTCCACGGGTTTTGCGGTCCTGCGGTTGTGCCGGTCAGGGCGCGTATTTCGCCATCAGCTCCTGCGCGGTCTTCAACAGCTCGGCGCCGTTGTCGCCGGCCTTGGTGCGCGCCTCGACCCAGGCATCGATCACCGGCTTGGAGGCGGTCTTCCAGCCTTCGAGGTCGGCGCCGCTGATCTTGTGCACCGGCATCTTGGATTTCTCCACCGCCTCGAAGCCGATCTTGTCCCAGTCGTCGAAGCCCTTGCCGATCTGGCGCGACAGCGCGGCGCCGGAATTGTCGTCGATCACCTTCTTCATGTCCGCCGGCAGGGCGTCATATTTCGCCTTGTTCATCGTGAACAGGAAAACGATGGTGTAGAGCGAGCGGTTGCCCTCGAAGGAACTGACATTGTTGGTCAGTTCGTTCAGCTTCAGCGCCGGCACGATCTCGTAGGGCATCACCACGCCGTCCACCACGCCCTTGGCCAGCGCCTCGGGCACGCCCGGGGCGGGGATCGCCTGCGGCAGCGCGCCGATGTTCTGGAGCGTGTCGTTGATCGGCCGCGAGGGCACGCGGATCTTCAGCCCCTTCATGTCGCCGGTCGACTTGATCACCCGGTCCTTGGAATAGATGTTGCCCTTGCCGTGGGCGAACACCGCCAGAACCTTGACGTCCTTGAGTTCGTTCACCGAGTACTTCTGGTAATACTCCCAGATCGCCTGGCTCGACTGCTCGCCGGTGCCGGAGGAGACGAACGGCAGTTCGAACACCTCAAGCCGCGGGAACCGGCCCGGCGTGTTGCCGGCCAGCGTCCAGACGATGTCGACGATGCCGTCCTTGGATTGGTCGAACAGCTGCGGCGGCCGGCCGCCGAGCTGCATCGAGGGATAGACATCGACCTTGATCCGGCCACCCGAATCCTTGCCGATCTTCTCGGCCCAGGGCGCCAGCCAGAACTTGTGGGCGTTCGCCTGGGCCGCGAGGAAGTGGTGCAGGCGCAAGGTCAGCGTTTCCTGGGCCGTGGCGCCGGTGGACAACAGGGCCGGTGCGGCCAGCGCGACGCCGGTGGCGGCAAGCAGGGTGCGGCGGGTGAATGTCATGGTGTCCCTCCCAGGAACTGGTGCGAGTCAAGCCCGTTCTCCCGACGGGTTGATTGAGATCAAGCCTAGTGCGCGCCGGTTCCCTCCGTCAATCACCCTCGCACGGCAAACCCGGGTTCCGCAGCGCCGCGAATTTGACGCGCGGGCCGAAAAGCGCCATCACGCGGGGCATGTTCACCGTTCGCTTCGCCCCTTCGCCCACGGGTTACCTGCACATCGGCAATGCCCGGATTGCGCTGTGGAATTACCTTCTGGCCCGCACCATCGGCGGCCGCTTCATCCTGCGCCTCGACGACACCGACACCGAGCGCTCGAAGGAGGAATACGCCGAGGCGCTGAAGGAGGATCTGTCCTGGCTCGGCGTGCGCTGGGATGCGCTGGAGCGCCAGTCGCTGCGGGTGGCGCGCTATGTCGAGATTCTCGAACGGATGAAGCAGAGTGGCCTGATCTACCCGGCCTATGAAACGCCAGAGGAACTTGACCGCAAGCGCAAGCGCCAGCAGGCGCGCGGCCTGCCGCCGGTCTACGATCGCGCCTCGCTCAGGCTGACCGTCGAGGAGCGTGCCGCGCTGGAGGCGATGGGCCGCGCCCCGCACTGGCGCTTCAGGCTCTCCGGCAACCGGGTGGAGTGGCGCGACGGGGTGCGCGGCGATTGCCATATCGAAACCGCCTCGCTGTCCGATCCGGTGCTGGTGCGGGCCGATGGCACCGTGCTCTACACCTTCGCCTCGGTGGTCGACGATCACGACATGGGCGTTACCGACATCATTCGCGGCGAGGACCATGTTGCCAACACCGCCGTGCAGATCGAGATTTTCCGGGCGCTGGGCGGCGAGCCGCCGCATTTCGCCCATATCAACCTGATCACCGCCGCCTCGGGCGAGGCGATGTCCAAGCGCACCGGCGCGCTGTCGATCCGTTCGTTCCGCGCCATGGGGGCCGATCCGCTGGCGGTGGCGACCGTGGCGGCGCTGACCGGCACCAGTGAATCGGTGCAGCCCTTCGCCTCGATGGACGATCTGGCCGCAAGGGCCGATCTCGCCAAGATTTCCCGCGCCCTGACCCGCTTCGATCCCGAAGAGATCATGCAGCTCTCGGCCCGCATTCTGCATGGCCGGCCGTTCGAGGCGGTTCGCGAGGCGCTGGCCGCGCAGGGCATCGCGGGGCCGAAGGCCGAGGCGTTCTGGCTGGCGGTGCGGCCGAATTTGCAGGCGGTCGACGAGGCGCTGAGCTGGTGGCATGTCGTCAACGGCCCGATCGCCCCGCATGTGCGGCCCGACCCGGAGCTGATCGAGGCGGCGCGCGGGCTGCTGCCGCCCGAGCCGTGGGATGAAAGCACCTGGGGCCAGTGGAGCGAGGCGGTGAAACAGGCGACCGGCCGCAAGGGCAGGGCGCTGTTCATGCCGCTGCGGCTGGCCCTCACCGGCCTCGATCACGGGCCGGAACTGAAGCTGCTGCTGCCGCTGATCGGCCGCGCCGAGGTCAGTGCAAGGTTTGCCTGATCGAGCCGGTGGCGTCTGGGTCGATCTTCAGGAACCTGGCGGTTCGCCCGCCTGATTCGCCGAACAGCGCCCTGAGCAGATCGGTCTGCGTGTCGAGCGTGTTGGACGCCAGCGGTTTGGCAACCTCTGCCCTGTCGAGCGGATGCAGCGGTTCGCGGCCGCCGGCAGGCGGCTCGAAATCCGCCGGCAGCTTCGGGCCGATCGCCTTGTCGTCGGTCACCACGATGTCGGACTTGCCATGCTTGACCAGCGTGTCGGCCTGTTGCAGCACGCGGCCCCAGGTCTGCTCCGCCGATTTGCAGAAACAGGCGGAATCGCGCTCCTTGCGATACTTGAAGGCGGTGCCCAGCGCCGTATAGCGGGTGCCCCGCGCCGTGGCGGCGGTGGTCAGGTCGGCGCCGCGCTGCATGAAATAGACCTCAGTCTTCGCCCCCGGGCAGGAGGCCTGACAGGCCTCGTCATAGCGGTCGTTGCCCTTGGCGCCTTCGTAGTTCACCGGGAAGAAGAAGCCGTCGCACAGGCGCACGCAGACCGGCTGGCTGCCGCCGCCGCGGAACGGCCCGGTGTAGCTGGCGGCGGCGCGCGGCGAGGGATCGATGAACGAGGCATAGACCTCGGCCTTGTCCTTCGGCGCCTTTCTGGCTGCCTTGCGTGCCGGCGCGGCGCGTTTGCCCGGCTCGCTCGTTGCCGCCTTCACCGGCGCGAACGGCGCACTGCGCGCGGCCGGCGCCGCCGGCATCAGGCTGGTCGGCGTTTCGACAACGGCCTTGCGGCCGAACAGCACATCGAAAATGCTGCGTGGCCGCACGGTTTCTGCCATGGCCGTCGTACTGACAGCCACTGTCGCGGCCAAGACCGCAAGACGGACGATACGCATGTCCGCAAAATCCCCAATACCCTCGCGCGTCCCTTCGCGCCGGATCAGTGAACGGGGTGGGGAGTAAAGAATCCGGCGAAAATCGCCGCGCCGCGCCTGTCAGGCCCGGCTTCCTTGATCCTATGCCTAACGGAGGGTTAGCGCAGCGGCGGCGGTGCGGGGGGCGGCGGCTGGGGCGGGCGGACCGCGCCCCGGCCTGGTGCAACCACCCGGATGCCGGGCCGCTCCTCATCCACGGCGACGCCGCTGCGCTCCACGCCGGCCTCGACGAAGCGTGGCGCGGCCGGGTCGGGGCGTGCCGGTTCGGCCTGCGGCGCCGGCTCCTTGACGCCGCGCAGCCCGCGCCCCGGCGGCGTCGGCCGCGCCATCTGGAGCGAGGTCTCGTCGGTGACGGTGATCGTCCCCTTTTCGCGGATCAGCGCTTCAGCCTTCTGCAACACGCTGCCCCAGGTCTGCTGCGGCGCCTTGCAGGAGCAGGCGGGATCGTAGGACTTGCGATAGCTGAAGGCGGTCGGCAGGGCGGTGTAGCGCGACCCTTCCCCGCTCGCGGCGGTTTCGAGATCCGCCCCCGCACTCATCCAGTAGACGCGCGTCTCCGCGCCGGGGCAGGAGGCGGCACAGAGGTCCTCGTGCTGCTCCTCGGCGCCGCGATAGTTGATCGGGAAGAAGAAGCCGTCGCAGGTGCGCACGCAGATCGGCAGGCTGCCGCCATAGCGCACCCGGCGTGCCGCCTCGGCCTCCTTGCGGCGCTCGTCCTCGGGGGTCATGGGCGGCGCGCCCAGATCCTCGGGCGTCGCATAACGCGGTGCATCGCGCCGGCCGAACAGCGCCTCAAGGAAGGTCATGCCCGGCTCGCGCTGCACCGGCGCGGCCTGCGGCTCGCCCTGCGGCGCCACCACCATGCGCTGACGCGGGCCGCTGGGAGCCCGGCAGTTGTTGGCGTCATAGCTGGCCATCAGCCGCATCCGCCGGCCGCCGCCATCGCCGCCGGCCGCCGCGTCGGCCTGGGCGATCCGGCCCTGAAGCGCGCCGGCCTGTGCGCGCAACCCGCCACACTCCGGCGGCGGGGGTGGGCCGAACAGCACGAATCCGCGATTGCAGCCGAGCGCCGCCATGCGCGACTGGACCTGTCCCAGTTGCGCCCGGGCCTGCGCCGCCTGCCGGGCCTGCGCCGCGCCGCCGCCCGAGGGCAGCGCCGCCAGCTCCGCCGCGATCTGCTGGCAGACCGCCGATTGCGCCGCCGCGCAGGCCGCCCACAGGCAAAGGCCCGCCGCCAGCGCGAGCGCCGCGCCGAGGTGAGCCTTGACCGTAGCTTTGGGCATGAGGCGCCTGTCCCCTCACGGCCGCGATCCAGCCGTTACCAAACCATGAACAGTCATGGTTAGTGCAGGATTAACGACGCATTGTGAAGAGACTGGGGCGGGATTTCCCGCCCCGTCCCCTTGCGATGCTCAACCGCGAATGGCGCGGAGGATGTAGCTGTCGTAGGAATACTCGCCGACCTGCCACCAGGTGTAGTTTTCCTTGCGGAAGGCGACCATCGAGTCATAGCCCTTCTTGAACAGCGGGTTCTTGGCGCTGGCCTCGGCATAGAACTCGTTGGCGGCCTTGTAGGCGGCGTCGATGGTGGCGATCGGGAAGGCGCGCAGCTTGATGCCCGACTGGATCAGCCGGCTCAGCGCCTGTGAGTTCACGGCATCGTACTTGGCCAGCATCCAGTTGTTGGCGGCCTCGCAGGCATGGCGCATGATCGCCTGATAATGCGGCGGCAGTTCGTTCCACTTGGCCATGTTGACGCACAGATGCAGCATGGCGCCGCCTTCCCACCAGCCCGGATAGTAGTAATAGGGCGCCACCTTGCCCAACCCGAGCTTCTCGTCGTCATAGGGGCCGACAAACTCGGCACCGTCGATGGTGCCGCGCTCCAGCGCCGGGTAGACATCGCCGGGGGAAATCTGCTGCGGCACCACGCCGAGCTTGGCCAGCACCTGCCCGCCGAGCCCGCCGATGCGGAACTTCAGCCCCTTCAGGTCCTCGACCGAGTTGATTTCCTTGCGGAACCAGCCGCCCATCTGGGTGCCCGAATTGCCGCAGGCAATCGAGTAGACGCCGAACGGCTTCATCGCCTCGTTGACGATCGCCTCGCCGCCGCCGAAGTGCCACCACGAATGTTGCAGGCGGGCATTGAGGCCGAAGGGAACGCCGGTGCCGAGACCGAGGGTCATGTCCTTGCCGACATAGAAATAGGTCGGCGTATGCGCCAGTTCGATCGAGCCGTTCGACACCGCATCGAGCGCCTGAAGGCCGGGGATGATCTCCCCCGCCGCGAAGGTCTGGATCTGGAACTTCCCGTCGGTCGCCTCGCGCATGTACCTGGCGAAGGTCTCGGCCGTGCCATAGATGGTGTCGAGCGATTTGGGGAAACTGGAGGTCAGGCGCCACTTGATCTCCGGCATCGCCTGCGCGATCGCCGGGCTGGCCACCGTGCCTGCTGCCAGACCGGCAGAGCCGGCCTTGAGAAAATCCCTGCGCTTCATCACTGTTCTCCATCGTGCGGGGCATGGCCGTCTGGCCGAACCCATTTGGTAAGCATCCTGCCGGTCGCGACGTTGAGGCAGGTCAACCCGGCAACCGCTCAGTCCGGCTTGATCCCGGCCTTCTTCACCACCGCGCCCCAGCGCTTCTCCTCGGCGTCGATATAGGTGCCGAAATCCTCCGGCGAACCCGAGCCGGCCACGGCGCCGTCATCCGCCAGCCTCTTCTGGATCTCCGGGTCGGCCAGCACCTTGTTGATGTCGGCGTTCAGCTTCTCGATGATGGCGCGCGGCGTACCCGCCGGGGCCAGCACGCCGTACCACTGCGAGGTCTCGAAGCCCGGAAATCCCGATTCGGCGATGGTCGGCACATCGGGCAGGATCGGCAGGCGCTTGGTGCTGCCCACCGCGATGATCCTGAGCTTGCCCGACTTGGCATGGGGCACCAGCGGCAGGACGCCGTTGTAGGTCACCTGCGTCTGCCCGCTCAGAAGGTCGGTCAGCATCGGCCCGGTGCCCTTGTAGGGCACATGCTGCGCCTCGATCTTCACCGTATCCTTGAAGTATTCCATCGCCAGATGGCCGGCGCTGCCGTTGCCGGCCGAGCCATAGTTCAGCTTGCCCGGATTGGCCCTGGCGTAGTCGAGAAACTCCTTGAGGGTCTTGGGCGGCAGGCCCGGGGTCACCGCGATGGCCGAGGGCACGATGGCCAGCATCGCCACCGGCAGGAATTCCTTCTTGTAGTCGTAGCTCAGCTTCTCGAACATCGTCGGATTGACGGCCAGCGTGCCGATGTGCCCGAGGATCAGGGTGTAGCCATCCGGCGCGGTGCGCGCCACCGCCTGCATGGCGATCTGTCCGCCGCCGCCGGCCTTGTTGTCAACGATCACCGACTGCTTCCACATCTCCGTCAGCTTCTGGCCGACAAAGCGGGAGATCACGTCCGAGCTGCCGCCCGGCGCGAACGGCACCACCAGCGTCACCGGCTTGGCGGGATAGGTCTGCGCCGCCAGCGGCGAGATGGAAACGATGGCGGCCACCAGCGCCGCGGCAACGGGACGGATCATGCTGCACTCCTTCGCACGGGCTTCCGTGCCCTGCTGCACAGGTGTATCGGGCCGGCGCCCCCGGCGCAACGTCACCGTGCGGCGCCGACGGCACTTTGCAAGGGGCCAGTTGGCCTCCATATAGGACGCACCGACGGGCCACGGCTCGTGCGCCATCTTCGCGAGGACATCATGCATCGTTCGCTTCTCATCGCCGCCGCCGTTGCCCTGGCGGTCGCCCCAGCCGCCGCGCAGGAGCCGGACCTGATCTTCAAGAAATCGACGGTTTTCAAGCTGCTGACCCCGGACGACAAGCTGGCCACCTACGGCATCGACGATCCGCTGGTCGACGGCGTCGCCTGTCATTACACCGTGCCGGAAAGGGGCGGCATCGCCGGCACGCTCGGCCTTGCCGAACAGGTCTCGGACATCTCGCTCGCCTGCCGTCAGGTCGGGCCGATCAGGTTCAAGGGCAAGGCCGACCAGGGCGATGTGGTCTATCGCCAGTCGCGCTCGCTGTTCTTCAAGCGCATGCAGGTGGTGCGCGGCTGCGACGAGAAGCGCAACGTGCTGGTTTATGTCGTCTATTCCGACAAGCTGATCGACGGCAGCCCGAAGAACTCGACCTCGACGGTGCCGATCATGCCCTGGGGCACCTCCGACATCCCGAAATGCGGTGAGTTCATCAAGTAGGGCGGTCTGCTGCCACCGGGAACGCGAAAGGCGGCCGCAGGGCCGCCTTTTTCAGTCGCCGTGCCGGCGAAGGTTCATTCGGAGCAGGAGATCACGAAGGAATCCTGCAAGGCCAGCCGGGAGGCGCTGGTCGAGGAGGTGATGTCGGTCGCCTCAGCCGGGCGATAGCTGCTGGCCCGGCCAAAGCCCTTGGATTCGCACCAGGCATCGGCGACGATCTTGCCGCAGGCCGAGGCCTTGGCGAGGCAATCCGACGTTCCGTAGCCGTCATCGTTCTGCACCAGGAAATCGCGCCCCTGCGGCGTGCCGGCTTCGGCCGGGGCCGGCGCCGGAATGGCGAAAGCGAGCGACAGGAGAGCCAGAGCCAGGGCGGCGGAACGAAACATGCGTGTCAGTCCTGAAGGGGGTCGGAGTCCAAACAGAGTGTGCTTGGATGGTTAAGAAGTGGCTAAAGAGTGGCGAACTCTTTTGCTCAAATCGTATGAATCTTCGGCTGCTGCTGTGCTGCAACGCACACGCCTTTGCAAGTGTCTTGACGAAACGTCGTGAAAGCCGCATGGGAAAACCATGACGACGCGCACGCTCCTGATCATTTGCGGGAAGATTTGCGGCTAGCTGCTCACGCGCTGGCCGACACCGTCTCATTCTCACCTTGACCACCGAGAGAGACCACCGGCTAGCGCGGGGCGGCAGCCGTGCGTGCGCACTGGCGATGGAGACCGGATATGGCAGACCTGAAGCTGACCAACACGCTGACGCGCGAAAAGGCGCCGTTCACGCCCATCGACCCGAAAAACGTCCGCATGTATGCCTGCGGGCCGACGGTCTATGACTTTGCCCACATCGGCAATGCCCGTCCGGTCATCGTCTTCGACGTGTTGTTCCGCCTGCTGCGCCATCTCTATGGCGAGGCCCATGTCACCTATGTCCGTAACATCACGGACGTCGATGACAAGATCAACAAGCGCGCCTTCGAACGCTGGACCCGGACGCGCAGCCTCAACGAGGAAATCCGCGAGCTGACCCGGCTGACGGCGGACCAGTTCCACAAGGATATCGCCGCCCTCGGCGTGCTGCCGCCGACCCATGAGCCGCGTGCCACTGAGTTCGTCTGCAACGGCGCCCAGCCGCTCGACATGGTGCGCCTGATCGAGGGGCTGGTCGCCCGCGGTCATGCCTATGCGGCGGAAGGCCATGTGCTGTTCCATGTGCCGTCCATGCCCGCCTATGGCCGCCTGTCGCGCCGTTCGCTCGACGAGATGGTCTCCGGCGCGCGCGTCGAGGTGGCGCCCTACAAGCGCGACCCGATGGACTTCGTGCTGTGGAAGCCGTCGGATCGCGACACCGAGCCGGGCTGGGACAGCCCCTGGGGCTATGGCCGGCCGGGCTGGCATATCGAATGCTCGGCCATGTCCGGGGCGCTGCTGGGCGAGGTGTTCGACATCCACGCCGGCGGGCTGGACCTGATCTTCCCGCACCACGAGAACGAGATTGCCCAGACCTGCTGCTTCACCGGCCGCGAGGTGATGGCCAACGTCTGGCTGCACAACGGCTTCCTTCAGGTCGAGGGCCAGAAGATGTCGAAGAGCCTCGGCAATTTTTACTCAATAAACGAACTCCTCGCGACGGATCGCTTCGGGGGTAGGCCATGGCATGGCGCAATTTTAAGACTTGCCATGCTGAAAACCCATTACAGGCAACCGATAGATTGGACAGTAAGAGCTCTCGAAGATGCGGCGGATGAGCTGCTGGGATGGTCTTTGCTGTTGAACGATGGCGATGTTGTGCACTCGGCTATGAAGCCTGATGCGCCAGTAATACATGAATTCGTTGAGGCGCTTTGCGATGATTTGAATTTCCCTGCCGCATTAGCTGTAATTCGCGGGAAAATAGCGAAAGTTAACAAGAGTTCGATTGATGATCAGGCGATCATACTTTCAACTCTTGCAAAATTTGGCATGGTCGACCCACGCAAATTAGCGTCATTTGAGCTCGGCGTTGCAGGCATTGATATGCCGACTATGGAAATTTTTAAATATGAAAATCAAGTATTAAAGCTTAGAGTGGCCATTTATAATGATGACAAAAATGCAATAAAATCGATAGTCGATCAAACAAATTGGGAGAATTCGCAAATTGAATATGATGAAGCGACTGGGGATGTGAGCCTTCGTGGCTCTGATACTGAGTTTAAAGTAAAGGTCGAAACCCTCATTGCCGCCCGCCTTGCCGCCCGCGCCGCGAAGAACTGGGCCGAAAGCGACCGCATCCGCGATGACCTCGCCGCCATGGGCATCGCGCTCAAGGATGGCAAGGGCGCCGACGGCCAGCCGGTGACCACATGGGAGGTCAGGCGGTGATGGCGTTGTTGTCATTCCGGGGCGCTTCGCCAGAAGCGAACCCGGAATCCATTTTCTGGTGGTGTGCTGCACCCTGTCGTTCAGAAGCTGGATTCCGGATTGGCCGTTCGGCCATCCGGAATGACACGGACGCTAAGCCATGACCCGTCTCACCGGAGGCTGCCAGTGCGGCGCGGTGCGCTTTGCCTGCGAGGGGCTGGGTCGCGCCACGATCTGTCATTGCCGCATGTGCCAGAAGGCCTTCGGCAACGCCTTCGCCCCGCTGGTGCGGGCGACCGGGCTGGAATGGACGCGCGGCATGCCGGCGTGGTTTCGCAGTTCCAATAAGGCGCGGCGCGGCTTTTGTGCCGCCTGCGGCACGCCGCTGGCCTATGCGTTCGACGGTTTTGACGCCGAACTGGCGATCTGCGCCTTCGATGACGCCGCCGCCATCGCGCCAACCCTGCAACTCGCGCTGGAGAGCAAGCTGCCCTGGTGCGACGGCCTGCCGGGCTTGCCCACCCGCACGGGCGAGAGCGCCGCAAAGGCCGCTGCGGTCTTGCGCGATATCGTTTCGTTCCAGCACCCGGATCACGACACGGCCGCCTGGCCGGTTTCCCTGACGTGAGAGATGACATGAGCGCCCGCCTGCGCCCCTATCTGCCCACCGACGCCGCCGGTCTGGCCGATGTCTTTCGCACCAGCGTCGAGATTCTGGCCGAGGACGACTATTCCGATGCCCAGCGCGAGGCCTGGGCCGCCCTCGCCGACGATGTTGACGCATTCCGTGATTGGCTCGGCGGCATGCTGACGCTGGTGGTGGAAGGCGAGGACGGCCTGCTCGGCTTCGGCGCGCTGGAAGACAACACGATGATTGCGCTGCTCTATGTGCGGCCCGATTATGCCCGCCGGGGTGTGGCGACGCTGATCTGCGACGCGCTGGAAAAGCTGGCGGCGGCGCGCGGCACCACGCTGATCACCACCGATGCCAGCGACACCTCGCAGCCGTTTTTCGACAAGCGCGGCTATCGCGCCAGCCAGCGCAACACCGTGATGCGCAACGGCGAATGGCTGGCCAACACCACGATGCAGAAACCTCTTGAGCCGCTGCCGGGGCGGGGGAAAGCCTGATGAGCAAGGACCGCCTCTATCTGTTCGACACCACCCTGCGCGATGGCGCGCAGACCACCGGCGTCGATTTTTCGCTGGCCGACAAGCGCATGGTCGCCGCCATGCTCGACAAGCTGGGGGTCGACTATATCGAGGGCGGCTATCCCGGCGCCAACCCGGTCGACACGGCGTTTTTCAATGACCCGCCGAAGACGCGCGCCAAATTCACCGGCTTTGGCATGACCAAGCGGGCGGGGGTTTCCGCCTCCAACGATCCCGGCCTCACCGGGCTGCTGGGCGCGAAGGCGGACGCCATCTGCTTCGTCGCCAAATCGTGGGATTATCACGTCCATGTCGCGCTGGGCTGCACGCTGGACGAGAACCTTGAAAGCATCGCCGACAGCGTGGCCGCCGCAGCCGCCAGAGGCTTCGAGCCCTCGGTCGATTGCGAGCACTTCTTCGATGGCTACAAGGCCAACCCTGAGTATGCGCTGGCCTGCGCCAGAACCGCGCTGGAGGCGGGCGCCCGCTGGATCGTGCTGTGCGATACCAACGGCGGCACCCTGCCGCATGAGGTGACCCGCATCGTCGAGGCGGTGCAAAGGATCGTCCCCGGCGATCGGCTCGGCATTCACGCCCATGACGACAGCGGGCAGGCCGTGGCCAATTCGCTCGCCGCCGTGATGGCCGGCGCGCGCCAGATTCAGGGCACGCTCAACGGCCTTGGCGAGCGCTGCGGCAACGCCAATCTGGTGACGCTGATCGGATCGCTCAAGCTGAAGCCCGAACTGGCGGACCGCTTCGAGATTGGCGTCAGCGACGAGGCGCTGGCCGGGCTGACCCAGATGTCCCGCGCTTTTGACGAACTGATGAACCGCCAGCCGCGCCGGCAGGCGCCCTATGTAGGCGCCTCAGCCTTCGCCACCAAGGCCGGCATCCATGCCTCGGCGGTGCTGAAGGACCCACGCACCTACGAGCACGTGCCGCCCGAAAAGGTCGGCAACCGCCGCCTCGTGCTGGTCTCCACCCAGGCCGGCAAGTCCAACGTCCTGTCGGAGCTGGAGCGCCTCGGCATCGAGGTGGAAAAGGGCGATCCGCGCGTTGCCCGCCTGCTCGACGAGGTGAAGGAGCGCGAGGCGCTGGGCTATTCCTACGAAGGCGCGGACGCCTCGTTCTTCCTGCTGGCCCAGAAGGTGCTGGGCCGCGTGCCGGACTACTTCAAGGTTGAGCGCTTCAAGGTCAATGTCGAGCGCCGCTTCAACGCCAACGGCCAGTTGGTCACCTTCTCGGAAGCCATCGTCAAGGTGAACATCGCCGGGCGCACCCGCATCTCGGCGGCGGAGGGCGATGGCCCGGTCAACGCGCTCGACAAGGCCCTACGCAAGGATCTTGGCCGCTTCCAGGAGCACATCAAGACCCTGCAACTCACCGATTTCCGCGTCCGCATCTTCGATGGCGGCACCTCGGCGGTGACGCGCGTGCTAGTCGAATCCACCGACGAGACCGGCGACAGCTGGACCACGGTCGGCGTTTCGGCCAACATCATCGACGCTTCGTTCCAGGCCTTGCTGGATTCGATCTTCTACAAGCTGATGCGCGACGGGGCGAAAGCCTGAGGGAGCACGACATGGCGGTGGCACGGCGCAGACTTCACCCGGCCGGGCCGGACCTTTCGGCTCTGGTCTGGGGGGCATGGCGGGCGCTCAACGATGCGCGCACCGACACCCCGGCCGGCCTTGCCGCGATGATCGACGCCTGCCTCGCCTCGGGCATCACCAGTTTCGACCATGCCGCCGTCTATGGCGGCTATCGCACCGAGGCGCTGTTCGGTGCGGCGCTGAAGGAATGGAAGGGCGCGCGGACCTCGATCGAGATCGTGACGAAATGCGGCATTTCCGCCGTTTCTCCGCAGCGACCCGAGACCCGCGTCAAGCATTACGACGCGTCTGCCGCGGCGATCCGCGCCTCGGTGGACCGGTCTCTGCTCAACTTCGGTACGGACTATCTCGATCTTTTGCTCATCCACCGGCCCGATCCGTTCATGGATGCGGACGACACCGCGCGCGGGCTGGACGATGTGCTGGCCGCCGGCAAGGTGCGCGCCATCGGCGTGTCGAATTTCGCGCCCGCGCAGTTAAGCCTGCTGCAATCCCGGCTCGCACGGCCGCTGGTCACCAATCAGGTGCAGTTTTCGCTGTCCCATGTCGCCCCGCTGTTCGACGGCACCTTCGATCAGGCGCAGGAAACGCGCGCCGCGCCGATGGTCTGGTCGCCGCTGGGCGGCGGCAGGCTGCTGGCCACCGACGACGAGGCGACAGGCCACCTTGCAGGGGTGCTGGATGCGATGGCCGCCCGCTACGGCGTGGAGCCGATGACCCTGGCGCTCGCCTGGGTGCTGGCTCATCCGGTCGGCGCGTTGCCGGTCATCGGCACCGCCAGTGCCGCGCGCGTTCAAACGCTGGCGCGCGCCACCTCGCTCATGCTCGACCGGCAGGATTGGTTCGCTCTGCTGGAGGCGGCACGGGGCATGCCCGTGCCCTGAGCCTCTCTCAGTCGGTCAGGCGGATGGTCTTGTCCTTGCAGACATTGACCTGAGACGCCTCGATATAGCCCTCGTCGTCGAAGCTGGCCGCGACGTTGATGGCGCAGCCCGTGCCCTTGGCGATGGCGATGCTCGCTTTCTTGCCGGCTGCGACGGCGACTTTCAGCGAGCCCACCTGCTTGCCCGCCTCATCGGTCAGGCTGAGCCCAGTAAGGGCGGCGCTCCGCGCATTGACCAGCGTGATCTGGGCCGGCGCCTTGGCTCCGGCCTTGCGGCTTTGCGCCCCGGCCGGCGCCGCGACCAGAATCGCTGCTGCCGCCATGGCGACAAGGATGTGATGCTTCATGCTGTTTCCCCGCCTTGCTGAACGTCTTGCAACGATGACGGGTATTGTCGCCTCAAATCGGTCAAGCGCAATCCCCGAGATTGCGGCGGAATGCCGCCGCCTGCTCCATCATCGGGGAAGTGTCGCGCCGAACCGGGGCGAAAATCAAGTGATCCGTTCGACGACCGCGCAGGAGTCGCTGCCGCAGGCGGCCAGCGGACCATCCATGTTGAGATTGACCGGTGCGCCGACGCCGCGCACCAGCAGCACCAGCAGGAAGGTCAGCGCCACGAGAAGGGCGGAAAGGTCGTTGTAACGACCGGAGCGCGAAAGACCGTTGACCATGGCGCACCTCTTCCGGGGCAGGTTGTGATGGCACGATCCTGCGCCGCGCAGGTTAAGAGGTGGTTGCCGGCCGCCTGTCGAGCCGGTTAAAATCCGTTAATCAATCGAAGGGGTTAACGAGATATGAAGGACTCAGGCCAGGTGCGCCCTTCGGGCCGCGTCGGCCGTCAGCATCGGGATGATCTCGCTCACCCGCTCGGCCACCATGTAGCGGATTTCGAGATCGTGCCGGATGAACCCCGCCTCGCGCATGTGCGCCAGCAGCACCAGCAGCGGTTTCCAGAAATGGCCGATGTCGGCGATGATGATCGGCTTGTCGTGCTGGCCCAGTTGCAGCCAGGTCATCTGCTCGACCAGTTCCTCCAGCGTGCCGATGCCGCCGGGCAGGGCGACGAAGGCGTCGGCCTTTTCGAACATCAGCCGTTTGCGCTCGTGCATGTCGGTGGTGACGATCATCTCGGCGGCGCCGTGAAACTCGATCTCCCGCGCCTTGAGAAAGCCGGGGATGATGCCGGTGACACGCCCGCCATCGTCGGCCACCGCGCGGGCCACGGCGCCCATCAGGCCGATCGCCCCGCCGCCATACACCAGGCCGATGCCGGCCTCTGCCATGCGCCTGCCAAGCTCGCGCGCCGCCGCTTCGTAAAGCGGATCGCGGCCCATGCCGGAGCCGCAGAATACGCAAATGTTTCGAATCGGTGTCATCGGGCGAATGGACCGTGGATCGGCTCCGCGTTCAAGGGGGGAGGTGATCATGGGCGATCCGCCTTGCTGCTTGGATTGCAGGATGGAGCGGCCTATATCGGAGGTGTGCAACGATTTGACGAACCGACAGCCTGAAAGTTCCGCCCTTGTCCGCTCCGCCCGCCGCCGGCGCCACGCTCGCCTCCACCCTTCGGCATGTATGGCCCTATCTCTGGCCGGCGACCCGTCAGGACCTTCAGGCCCGCGTTCTGATCGCCTTCCTGATGATTTTCGTCGCCAAGGGCTTCACCATCCTGATGCCCTATGCCTTCAAGTGGGCAACCGATGCGATGGTGGCCGTCTCGGGCGGCAAGCTGACCGGCAACGTCACCGGCTTCCTGATCGGCGCACCGATCCTCGCCACGGCGCTCTATGGTCTGACGCGGGTGCTGATGATCATCTTCACGCAGGTGCGCGAGGGCATCTTCGCGCCCGTCTCGATGCATGCGGCGCGCCGGCTGGCCACCATCACCTTCGAGCACATGCACAAGCTGTCCCTGCGCTTCCATCTGGAGCGCAAGACCGGCGGGCTGACCCGGATTCTCGAACGCGGCCGCGAAGGCATCGAGGAACTGGCGCGCATGGTGATGATGAACCTGCTGCCCACGGTGATCGAATTCCTGATGGTCATCGTCGTCTTCGCGCTGGAATTCGACTGGCGCTACGTCGTCGTGGTGCTGACGATGATCGTCAGCTATCTCTGGTTCACCATCGCGGCCACCAACTGGCGCATCAAGATCCGTCGCCAGATGAACGAATCCGACACCGAGGCCAACACCAAGGCGGTCGATTCGCTGCTCAACTACGAAACGGTCAAGTATTTCGGCGCCGAGGACCGCGAGCGCAGCCGCTACGATTCATCGATGGCCAAGTACGAATCGGCCTCGGTGCGCACCTATTCCTCGCTCGCCATGCTCAACATGGGGCAGGGGGTGATCATCACGCTGGCGCTCACCGTCTGCATGATCATGTCGGGCTTGGACGTGGTGGCGGGGAAGAATTCGGTCGGCCATTTCGTCATGATCAACGCGCTGATGATCCAGCTCGCCCAGCCGCTCAACTTCATGGGCATGCTGTATCGCGAGATCAAGCAGGCAATGGTCGACATCGAGAGCATGTTCACCATCCTCGCCTCCAACGAGGAGGTGAAGGATGCGCCGGGCGCAGCCCCGCTGGCGGTGCGCGAGGGGGCGATCCGCTTCGACAACGTGCAGTTCGCCTACATGCCCGAGCGGCCGATCCTGAAGGGCATCAGCTTCGAGGTGCCGGCCGGCAAGACGGTGGCGATCGTCGGCCCCTCCGGCGCCGGCAAATCCACCGTCTCGCGCCTGATGTTCCGCTTTTATGATGTCAATTCCGGCAGCATCACCGTCGACGGGCAGGACATCCGCACCGTGACGCAGACCTCGCTGCGCGCCGCCATCGGCATGGTGCCGCAGGATACGGTGCTGTTCAACGACACCATCCGCTACAACATCGGCTATGGCCGCGAAGGAGCCAGCGACGCCGATATCGACCGCGCCGCCGAACTCGCCCAGATCGACGGCTTCATCCGCCAGTTGCCCGAAGGGTACGAATCGCAGGTGGGCGAGCGCGGCCTCAAACTCTCGGGCGGCGAAAAGCAGCGCGTCGCCATCGCCCGCACCATTCTGAAGGGGCCGCCGATCCTCATTCTCGACGAGGCGACCAGCGCGCTCGACACCTTCACCGAGCACGAGATCCAGGAAGCGCTGGACCGTGTCAGCCGCGACCGCACCACGCTCGTCATCGCTCACCGCCTTTCCACCGTGGTCAACGCCGACGAGATCATCGTGCTTGATGCCGGCGTCATCGTCGAACGCGGCAACCACCAGCAGCTTCTGGCACGCGGCGGCGTCTATTCGGAGATGTGGAACCGCCAGCGCGAGGCGACCGAGGCGGAAGCCACGCTCCAGCGCGTCAAGAAGGCCGAGGGGACCAGCGTTCGCGTCACCCTCGGCGCCTGACGGATATCAAGTACAGCCGGCGCAGCCTCGGTATGCTCCCGCCGGTGCTTTCGATTTTGCTTCGGGGGGAGGCCGCCGTGCGCCATGTCCTGTCCGCCGCTCTGGCGGGATTGCTTCTTGTGCCGCTGTCGTCGCAGGCGGAACATCGCCTGATGACCGACGAGGATCTCGCCTATCCGGGCACGGTTGCCATTGCCGACGGGCATGGCAAGGTCGATGTCCGAATCATCTATCTGGCACAGGAGGATTGCTGGAAAATCGTCTCCGCCCGGCAGGGCCTGCCCGATGCCAGGGTGGACCAGCCCACCGACCGTCACCTCTATGTGACGGTGGCGATCCAGAAGACCGCGCCGGCCTGTTCGGCAAAAAACACGCCGCTCGATACGCGCCTTGCGATCAACGACAAGACCGGCACGATTTCTCTCGACATCCTGTTCGTCGACGAGCGCGGCGTCTACCAGCGCTCGCAGCGCCACCGCATCCAGCGCGACTGATCGTTCGCGCACCAGAAAACCGGGCCTGAAGGGGCCCGGTTTGGCCGGCGCTGAACAGGGCGGGGCTCAGTGCGCCGTCCCTGCCTCGCGCTGAAGACGGGCAAGGATCAGGCGGCGGCCGTCGCTGCCGATCTCGCTGGCCGCGGCGGGAAACACCCGCGCAAACGCCTCGATGCAATACGCAACCGGGTCCTTCGCCGTTTCAAGAATGTAACGGGCGGGAATACGCGACGACGCAGACTGATGGTTCATGCTGGAAACGGCGCGCGATGCTCCGTAGCCGATGCATTCGAACACGATGTTGACATCCATGGCGATCCTCCTTCCCGGTTCGTGTTGTCCGAACCTTGATGATCCATTGTGTCGGCAATATTACGACGAAAGTCGAGTATTTTCCTTCTGACGGGACGCATTTTTTATGGCGCGCCGCACAAATGGCCCCGCATGAAAAATCCTTTTTGCAGAAGGGCTTGCGCAGAAGAAATTTCTGTCAGGGGTGCTTGCCGAGGGCGCAGATCGTGTCCGAATTCGGGCAGTATTCGTCGGCCGTGGCGCAGGCAACGCCGTTGTCGAGGTCACAGGCGCAGCGCCGGCGCGCGCCGCAGTCGGTACAGGTCGCTGCCATGGCCGCAAGCCGTCCCGGCGGGAGCCTGTCCAGCCGCGCCGCGCTGATCCCGTGGCAGGCCAGCATGCGCAGCATCAGGGCGGGTTTGCCGACCTCGGGCCGCGCTGCGGCGACCGGGGCGGCGACGCGGACCAGCGGCCTGTCATCGGCGCCTCGCAGGCCCGTCAGCACCCGAACCAGCGCGGCGGCTTTCTCCGCAAGGCGCAGCATGGCAAACTCCCGGAAAGCGCTCCTCAAAGCACAACCCGCCACGCCGCTGCACTGATCGGAATCAAAGCGCGACACATCGGCGGATCGATTTTCCGGCCCGCTGCTGTATCATCTGCGGCGGGATGACTTGGCTTTTCATCCCATATTGGCTAGGTCCGCCGGGAAAGAGAGAGGGATTTTCGATGTCTGTCGTCAGCTCCGTCCGCAAGGCGCTCGTTCCGATCCACCCTGAGGGCTATATCTTCATCGCTGCGGCGGCATTTCTCGCGGTGGTCGGCGGCTGGCTGTGGTCGCCGCTCGGCTGGCTGTTCTGGGTGCTCACCGGCTTCGTCGCCTTCTTCTTCCGTGATCCGCCGCGCGTCACGCCGACGCGCGAGGGGCTGGTGGTCGCGCCGGCCGACGGGCGTGTCGACATGGTCGGCTTCTTCGTGCCGCCGCCGGAACTGGGCCTCGGCGACAAGCCGTTGCCGCGCGTCTCCATCTTCCTGTCGGTGTTCAACGTGCACATCAATCGCGTGCCGGTGGGCGGCAGGATCAGCAAGGTCGCCTATACCCCCGGCCTGTTCCTCAACGCCGATCTCGACAAGGCGAGCGAGGACAACGAGCGCAACGGCATTGTCATCGACACCGCGCAGGGCCGCTTCGGCATCGTGCAGATCGCCGGTCTGATCGCCCGCCGCATTGTCTGCTTCGTCAAGGAGGGCGAGACGCTGGCCCCGGGCGAGCGCTTCGGCCTGATCCGCTTCGGCTCGCGCACCGATGTCTATTTTCCCGATGGCGCCA
>Ga0209573_1002257_pt1 | contig 25471 bp, 20 predicted proteins | sample TNRBio252014_DNA_FD_185870 | JGI IMG/M metagenome (GOLD analysis project Ga0209573, IMG submission 185870) | Wastewater treatment Type I Accumulibacter community from EBPR Bioreactor in Madison, WI, USA - TNR Reactor_6/25/2014_ DNA (SPAdes)... | ecosystem: Engineered > Bioreactor > EBPR >... | reverse complement strand
AGAAGATGGCAAACTGGAAATAGATAATAATCTGGTGGAAAATGCTATCCGGCCCGTGGCCCTGGGCCGCAAAAACTACCTCTTCGCCGGTTCTGCGCAAGGAGCAGGATGGGCCGCCGTCCTTTACACCCTGCTCTCCTCGGCTCAGGGCGCAGGCCACAATCCTTTTGAATACCTCAAGGATATCCTCCAGCGATTACCCGATCAACCCCTCTCCGAACTGGATGAACTCCTGCCCCAACATTGGACACCACTTGACACCGGAATGGTGAGGGTAACTGAACAGCAGGGGGAGGTGTAGTTGGCCGGGTGCTTACGTCAAAGTGCCATTCAATTAATTGATGCTTCTTTTTTTAGTGAGGAACGTAAAAGTGACTATAAAAAATTAATCATAGATCGCGCAATCCTATTTACAGCATGACCCAACAACAACTCGAAAAATACCTCTGGGGATTAGAAATAACTTATCTTGCAAATACAATCACATCACACACCCGACAACAATACAAGTATATGAAAGCAGAAATTCAATCCTACAACGACAAACTATCAACGGCTGACAGCGAAATCTGCAACTTGTTGGCTACAGCTATTGACAGCGAACTAACCGAAGCAGAAAACAAAATCTGGCACGCCCACCCCGTTTGGTTTTTAGACGGAAACCCGATTGTCGGTTACGACAAATTAAAAGATGGTGTTCGCCTGATGTTTTGGAGCGGTGCAGATTTTGGAGAATCTAAACTGAAAACCGGCTCCGGGAAGTTTAAAGACGCTTCTATTCGCTACACTTCTCCCGAACAGGTCGACTTGACTGACTTAGATCGCTGGCTGAAAAAATCCAGAGACATACAGTGGGACTATAAAAATATCGTGAAAAGAAAAGGTCAATTGGAGCGTTTGAAATAAAAATAACTGACATGGACAACACCAATTCGCACAATGAACGTATTGCAAAAATGACCTTCGCTTCGGTCTATCCACATTACCTCGCGAAAGTGGAGAAGAAAGGCAGAACGAAAGAAGAATTACATCAGGTAATGGAGTGGCTGACCGGCTTTGATGAAAAAAAGCTACAAGAACTCATGGAAGAGAAAGTAACTTTTGAGCAATTCTTTCAACATGCTACGTTAAACCCCAATGCGCACCTCATCACCGGCGTAATATGTGGTTACCGGGTGGAAGAAATCGAAAATCCGCTGACGCAGCAGGTAAGGTATTTGGACAAGCTGGTTGATGAATTGGCGAAAGGCCGTAAGATGGAGAAGATTTTGCGCGTGGCATAGCTTGAGCTGCAAGCCTGAAAAAAACACAGAAACCACAAGCAGACAGAAAAAATGGAAAATTTTGACAGGAAAAAACATTGGGAGAATATTTACCAAACAAAACAACTTAACGAAGTGAGTTGGTATCAGTCGACGCCCGAAACTTCGCTTGACTTTATTAAACAATATAACGTGCCGACAACTGCCAAAATCATCGACATTGGAGGTGGCGACAGTTTGTTGGTTGACCACTTGCTTGACAGAGGTTATCAGGATATTGCGGTGCTTGACATTTCCGAAGCAGCCATAGAGAGAGCCAAAACAAGACTTGGCGAACGAGCCGAAAAAGTAAAATGGATTGTTGAAGATGCTGCAAAATTTCAACCCACAGAGCAATACGACTTTTGGCACGACCGCGCAGCGTTTCACTTTCTGACCGATGAGCAGGAAATATCCAATTACCTGGAAACCGCACAACGCAGCATTAAACCGACAGGCGTATTGATAATCGGGACTTTTTCAGAGCAGGGTCCGAATGTTTGCAGTGGCATTCAAATCAAACAGTATTCTGAAAGCTCAATGACCGAGCGACTAAAAAACTTATTTGAAAAAATAAAGTGCATCACTATTGACCACAAAACACCTTTTGACACTATTCAGAATTTTGTGTTTTGCTGTTTTAGAAAATTATCCTAATACTCATCCCCCACCGCAAACGTATTCTTCCTGTGCATCCACCTGCCCCGCGTAAAATCGGGGAAGTGCTGCGGCTGACCGCCCTGTGCTATCGACTGCTCGGAGAGCGGCGTGATGGCCATCCAGGTAGCGGCGTCGTAGGCGTCGAAAGGAGCGGCTTCGTTGCGCTTGGCGCATTCTATAAAGGCGTTGAGCAGGAAGAAATCCATGCCGCCGTGGCCGGCGCCTTCGGCGCTTTGCTCCCAGCGCTTCCACAAGGGGTGATCGTATTGCTTGAGATAAGTGTCGGCGGTTTCCCAACGGTGGCCCGGGCTTTTGCCTTCGATATGTATCGATTTGTTGACGTCCATCCACAGGCCTTTGGTGCCCTGTACGCGGAATCCCAAAGAGTAAGGCCTGGGCAGGTTGGTGTCGTGGAAGAGGGTGATCGTTTCGCCGTTGGCGGTTTTGATCATGGAGGTGACGATGTCGCCCAGTTTGAACTCCACTTTGGCATTGGGGTGCTGCGCGCCGCCTTTGGGGTGTGATACCACGTATTCGTGCAAGCCGCGGGCTTTGGTAGCCATGGAGGTGATATAAAGCAGGCGGTTGCCGCGGTTGATATCGATATACTGGGCTACGGGACCGATGCCGTGGGTGGGGTACAGGTCGCCGTTTCTATGTATAGAGTGCTGGGTACGCCATTTGGCTTCGCTGTAACCTTTGTCGCCAAACTCCACGCCGCTGTCGTAGGGCGTCGCGCCGTCGTTAAATTTTACGCCGCGCAAGTCGTGCTGGTAGCCGCATTCAAGGTGCATCATTTCGCCGAAGAGTCCCTGGCGCACCATATTCAGGACGGCCATCACGTCGCGGCGATAGCATACGTTTTCGAGGAAGAACAGGTGTACGCCCGTTTCTTCGTGGGTGTTGACCATTTGCCAGCACTCGTCGACGGAAAAAGCGCCACAGACTTCTACGCCGGTGTATTTGCCTGCGCGCATGGCAGCCACGGCCATTTCGGTATGCCATTCCCACGGTGTGGCGATGATGACGGCGTCGACGTTAGGGTTGCGAAGCAGTTCGAGGTAGCCGCGCTCGCCTTTGAGGTATACCTGCGGTTCGGGTTTTCCTTTGTCGGCTATCATTTTTTTGGTAGCGTCAATCATGCCGGCATCGATATCGCAGATGGCTACGACATCGCAGTCGCTGCGCAATAAGGCCAGTTCTACGTGGCTTTGCCCGCGCAGGCCTACGCCGATAAAACCGATTCCCAATTTTGTTTTGGGCGATTGCCGGAGGGTAGCGGCGGCGCTGATTTCCTGGGCGGTTTGCCCGGTATGGGTGGCAGTGACTACGGCGCCGGCGGCCAGCGCGGTTTGTTGTATAAATTTGCGGCGGTTCATGACATTTGCTGGGTTTATCAACAAGTAGATGTTATACTCCGGCCTAAATATAAGGCGGTTACCCCATTCCGCTATGCCGCACTGCGTTATTTATTGCTTTTCACCCCCTGGACAAACTGCCTGACCTGGTAATTGGCCAACAGCCTGTGTGTCATATCGCCTCCGGCTAATACGACAACTCCTCCGGCGAATAACGCGTACCGGAGCGTTTCAAAAACAGGGGTGTACATGGAAAAGAAAGGTCGGACGGCCAATAATTCTATGCCGGTCACAAGCGAAGCCGTTAGAATAAGAAACACGCTTACGGCTTTGGTATAGCTGAGGAGCCGGGTATAACTCCTGCGCCGGCATTTTGTAATAAAAATAATAGCATCGCCATCGCAAGGATCGATGCGGATGAGCTCCCGCAGTATGTACTCGGCTTTTTCAAACACTTGCTCGTGAAATAAGGCCGCCGCTTTGCGAAAGAGCAGCAACCTGAAGATGTCCTGCCCCCCGAATTCCCGAATATTGTACTGCACCGAAATTTCTACCACCGGGTCTACCATCAGCAGGTATTTGCGGTAGTCGCCCAGTTCAAACAAGGCATGGGTATATGCCACCATCATTTCAAAACCTTCCTCAATATCAAGGCGCAAAATGGCATCCTCGCGCTCCTCGTAGAAGCGGATGATGTCCCGGTAGGCATTGGCGTCGATGGCCTTGAAATCCCGGTAGATTCGCGAATGATATGTTGAGGAAACCCACATGCTTTTTTGATGTGCTAATTTGCTAATTTGCTAATTTGCTAATTTGCTAATTTGCTAATTTGCTAATTTGCTAATTTGCTAATTTGCTAATTTGCTAATTTGCTAATTTGCTAATTTGCTAATTTTACTACTTGTTTTAATGTATTAATTATCAGCACATTAACTCATCAGCACATTAACTCATCAGCACATTAACTCATCAGCACATTAACTCATCAGCACATTAACTCATCAGCACATTAACTCATCAGCACATTAACTCATCAGCACATTAACTCATCAGCATCCCGACCTCCTTCCAGTCGGTACGGGACTCCCTACGGTCGCATCAGCACATTAACTCATCAGCACATTAACTCATCAGCACATTAAATAAAGCACCGGCTTACTGGGGCTTACATCGAGTTCAAAGCTGGCGATTTGGAGGTTTAGCAAATATAAACCATCAGGGATAGAATTGTTCACATAAACCAGCTCAGAAATCGTACAATTTGAGCGGGTATGGTGGGGGTATTGCCAAAATGCTTTATGGGCGAGCAGTTGGCCGCCGTCTTCTTCGCGGTCCACGCTGGGCAAGTCGATGAGCAGGTGTTCGATGCCGTTGTCGGCCATCCAGGCAGCGGCGTCGTGGTGGAGGTAGGGGGGGTTGGCGCCCGAATAATTGGTGCGCAGCTTGAGATCGTCGTTGGGCATGGTGCGCAGTACCAGCGCTTTGATATCCGTGGTGTCGGGCAAGGCTTCTTCGAGTTGGCGGCGCAAGATCACGCGGTCGCCGTTGTCGAGGCGTTGGGGGAATAGGGTAACGAGCCGCGCCGGGAAGTGAAATTGGCGCAGGCACTGGTTGATCGTATAGGTTTCGAGGGCTATATGCCCCACGCATTCGGTATGCGTGCCATTGCCGTGGGGATTTATTTTTATATTAAAAAAATTGACGGGGCCTCCTTGTGCAGTAGCGCCGATAAAACTCCCCGCCACCACGGGCCAGGCTTCCATAGGAGGGGCATAAAAGCAGTTGACGGAATCGAGCCCAGGCTGGAGGGGTATCGAAATATCCAGCGGGCGGCTCAGATCACAGCGATAGGGGCGCCCTTGCACGATGAGGTCGAGGTGCATAGTTTTTGCGGCAAAGATAACGACTATTGTCGATGCAGCGTCATCACCGTAATTTCGGGGAGGATGCCTACGCGGCCCGGGTATCCCAGAAAGCCCAGCCCCCTGTTGACATACAAAAACTGTTTGCCGCGGTTGTACAAACCCGCCCATTGGCGGTACACGTATTGAATGGGGCTCCATTTGAACCAGCCGCGGATTTCAAAGCCAAATTGCATGCCGTGGGTATGTCCTGAGAAGGTGACGTTAATATCCGGGAAATGGGGCACCACCTGTTCTTCCCAATGCGAGGGGTCGTGCGAGAGCAACAGTTTGAGCGGCGCCTGTTGGGCGCCTTCGTAAGCTTCGGTCAGTCGGCCGTATTTAGGAAATCGGGGGTGTGCCGAGTAGTTTTCCACGCCTATGACGGCCACCTGTTCGCCGTTGATATCCAGCAGGCGGTGTTCGTTGAGCAGCAAATTCCAGCCGAGCCGGCGGTGAATAGCCAATAGTTGGGCCATATTTTGCCGCTTGGCGTCGGCATTGGGCCATTGCAGGTAATCGCCGTAATCGTGGTTGCCCAGCACGGAGTAAACGCCGTGCCGCGCTTGTATTTTATCAAAAACATCCACGAAAGGCTCTGCTTCGTGGGCGGCGTAGTTGACCAGGTCGCCGGTGAAAAACACCAGGTCGGGTTTTTCGCGGTTGATCAATGCCACGGCTTCGCGCACGGGTTCGCTTGCGGGAAACGAGCCGGTATGTATGTCAGATATCTGGACAATGCGCAGTCCCTCGAGCGCTGCCGGCAGGTCGCTTACCGGCACCTTGTGGCGGTGCAGGCGATATCGGTATCGGTTGCGCAGCATGCCGTAGGTAAGCGAAATCAGGGGAATAGAGGCCAGTGTGAGCCCCACCTGGGCCAGCAGGGTCGAGCGGGAATAATACGCGGCGGCTACCTCGCCGCCCAGTCCGTCGTATACACTCAACATCAAACGCCTGAAATCGTCGATCAACAGGGCGCCGGCCAGCAGCAACTTGGACGCATAAATAATGATGAGCAGGCTGCGGACGATAGACACTACATTTTGGTTCCAGCCTGCCAAACCCGTAGTAGCCGAGCTGACGAGAAATGCCAGCGAAAACACGGGAATTGACCAATATACGAGGGTTAGACCCCAGCGCCAGGTATCGCTCCAGGAGGCGGTGAGCAGGGGTACCGCCTGAAAAGCGTATACATCGAGAAAAAGAATAAGTACAACCAGCGGCAAATAACGCTTCATAATGAGTTTGCTTATGGCAATGTAATGTCTTTACCCGCAAGTAAGTTGAAAACGGACAGGTCAAAAGGCCTTTTTTCAGACCAAACTGCGGTTTTTGTCGGTCAACGCGCTTTTGGGCTGATAAGAACCGGACGGGTTGCTTCGTTAATAGTGCTGTTTATACCCGGGATGGAAAAAATTTATTCTTCCGGATAGGGTTACGGCATCGAAAGCAAATTTTTTTTTCAACGCAGTGGGTGAAAAAAAATTAAACAATTTTAATCTTTACAAAATATTATTTTAAAACATTATTATTTTTTTATCAATTTTAGAATAATATTTTGACAAATACTTGACTGATAAAAATCATCGTTGTAACTTTGTATCGAAATTGCAAGTTGGCGTTATAAGCCATATAATGTATTGCGAATTAACTCCCTATTCACAGACTAACTTATAAATCGAAATACCATGAACGCTTCCAAAATCTTCACCCTGACCCTCATACTTGCAGCAACGACTGCAGCACTACAGGCACAACCGGTTCGTTTCAACAAAGGCGACCTTGACTTGTCGGCAGGCGTCGGCATGTTTTCTACTTTTGCAGCCGACCGCGGCACTACGGTAGTACCGCCGGTGAGCGCTCAATTGGTATATCGCCTGGCGCCCAATTTCAGCCTTGGCGCATATGCGGCTTACTCTACTACGGAAAGCAACAAGGTATTGCGTCCGAACGGCGCAGTTGATTTTTACGAAAACCAATTTACGATGCTGGGCCTGCGCGCAGCTGCTCACAGCAACCGCATCGACAACTGGGATATTTATGGCGGTTTTATGGTGGGATACAATATTCCCAATGTAACGCACACTCAACTTGTAGCGCCCACTGGCGGCGACTCTCCCCGCGACGACATTCAGCCCACTTTTACCCGCCCCAGCACCAGCAAAATGAGCTTTAGCGGTTTCGTCGGCGCTTCTTATTTCTTCAACAAGAAGATCGGCGCTTTCGGCGAATTAGGTTACGGCATCTCGCTACTCAACTTCGGCGTTACCTGCCGCCTTTAACCCTCCTCCTACCGGTCAGACGGCTGCAAGCCGTCCGACCGGTAAAGCGGCTGCAAGCCGCCCGACCGGTAAAGCGGCTGCAAGCCGCCCGACCGGTAAACCAATTCCCTCCTATCATTGTTACACCCTCAAATTGAACACATGCAACACGTGTTAATTGCGGGTGGAACGGGTCTAATCGGCACTCGCCTGAGTGAAATGCTGGTAGCTGCGGGGTACCGCGTAAGCCATCTCAGCCGCCGGGCGCAGCCAAACGGGACTTATCCAACTTATCAATGGGATGTAGAGCGGGGCACAATAGACGAGGCTGCCCTTGAGGAAGCCGACGTAGTGATCAACCTCGCCGGCGCCGGCATTGCCGACAAGCCCTGGACGCCCGCGCGCAAGCAACTGATTATTGATAGCCGGGTAAAAAGTAGCAGTTTGCTCAAAGCAGCCATGCAAAAGTCTGGTAACCCTCCGAAACTCTTTATTCTTGGGGCTGCCGTTGGGTATTATGGCGACCGTGGCAATGAGTTGCTGCAAGAAGAATCGCCGGCCGGCGCCGGATTTATGCCACAAAGCTGTATCGCCTGGGAAAAGCCCGCTGAAGAAATAGCTGCAAGCGGCATTCGAACCGTGATCTTGCGCATGGGCATCGTATTATCAACCCGCGGAGGCGCATTAGAAAAAATACTACAACCCTTGCGTTTCTTTTTGGGCGTATATTTTGGCAATGGCAGACAGTGGTATTCGTGGATTCACATCGACGACTTATGCCGCATGTATATTCATGCTATAGAAAATGTGCATTTGCAAGGCGTATACAATGCAGTAGGGCCGCATCCTGCCGGCAATAAATCGCTGGTACAGGCATTGGCAGCAGCTTATGGCCGCCCCGCCCTCATCCTGCAGGCGCCCGCTTTTGTCATGCGCCTGGCCTTGGGCGAAATGGCGGCAGCCATATTAGACAGCACCAAAGTATCATCCCAAAAAATAACAGCTACCGGCTTCCGCTGCGAATACCCCACCTTGTTGCACGCCGTCAAGGACCTTATAACCAGGCACGCATAACGCAGAGACGGAAAATTTTCCGTCACTACTGCCAATCAAGGTTTAAACACCTCAATTTCGTGGGTACGCACCACCAGGTCGGTAAATTGCCCTTTAAAGCGGGTAGCTTTCACGATATGGTTGTCGATCCAGTGGTAATTACCGCCGCGGGGTTTGCAAAAGAGGACGGCGTGGTATTTAAAGCCGTGTTTATTGAGCCAGATTTCGGTATACTCCCTGTGTTCCTCGGTGCGCGAAGTAAAAAACGTAATAATATGACCTTCGTCGTACCATTTGTTAATAATTCTGAGGGCATCGGGATAGGGCAGCACGGTGAGCATGCGCTCGGGTTCTTCGTTGGGGATATCGTCGCAAATCGTGCCGTCTATATCGATGAGGAAATTTTTTACTGATTCGGGTAAAACCGGGCTGATTCGCTCTCCTTTGTCGTTAAATGCTTCATGAAGTCCGGACTGATTTTCCGCATTTTCCATATGTGTCTTTTTCGTTTGAATGGTTATGATGAGCGGGCAAAGTTAATAAACCTGCACAAGCTCTAAAAGCTTATATAATCGGCAGGGTCTACGGGTTTGCCTTTAAACCACAATTCGAAATGCAGGTGAGGCCCGCTGGATAATTCGCCAGTATTGCCTATGATGGCTACGGCTTCACCGGCTTTGACGAAGCTGCCTACTTTTTTGAGCAATACCGAATTGTGTTTATAAAAAGTAATGACATTATTGGCGTGTTGTATGCCGATAGTAAAGCCGGTTTCCTGGATCCAATCCGACAAAAACACATAGCCGTCGAGGGCGGCTTTGATGGCTGTATTTTTGGGTGCGAGCACATCAATGCCGAAGTGGTGTTTGTCATATCCAAAAGCGGCGCTGATTTCGCCTGATACCGGAGCGATGAAATACATTTGTTCGAGCGGCATATCGCGCGACACGTAATTGCTGCTCGACAGCGTATTTTTGGCTACCTCGCCCACTTCTTCGAGGGCTACTTCTTTGCGCAATTGCTGTTCGGCTGCCGACGGCTTTTTTTCCTTCATCGTATCCACCGGCGCGCTTACCGACTGAGGCACCTCGTCGGCGGTCTGCACGTCGCCCACCAATAAACGGCGTACGTTGTCGGAGTATTTACGCGTGGCTTCCAGCTCTTCTTCCAGGTCTTCTACCTGGCGATAGAGCGCCATCAGCTCGCTATTGCTGCTCATTCCGCTGCCGTAACCCGGCACATAGCGTCTAAGCGGCGTGAAAGAAACGAGGAAAATGCCAAGCAGCACGGTAACCACCAGCACACTGCTCAATAATATATAGGTATTGAGCAAGGTAAGTTTATAGGACCCCACTTCCTTGAGCGTCTCATCATTCCTGATAATCAGGCGATAAGTATGGCTGAGTTGTTCCTGTATGCGTTGCCAGCGACTTTTGGCGCCGTAATCTGCTCCTTGCGACATCTTGGTACGTTAATTATACGCTGTTGTATACTATTAATGCCCTAACTGCGATTTGTAGTGTAGAGATAAATAAAATAACTTTGCGGTTTCAAATCGCCACAAAGATAAGCGTTTATGAACAGTGCCGGGTCTTTGAAGCGGCCTTTTAACCTTTTTTCAACAAAAACACAAACGGTTTTGAAGCGGTTTTACCTCATAATATGGATTTTGCCGGCGATTATCGCCCTATCCGGGTGTACTACGCAGAAGCGCAAAGGCGATATGTCGCTTTTAGGAAAGGCCTATCACAATACAACGGCCCATTATAACGGCTATTTTAATGCCGATGAATTGATGCAGGCAAGCGTACTCACGCTCGAGGACCAGCACCAGGATAATTACAGCAAGCTGCTGCCCATGTACAAATACATCGCAGCCGACAATCCGCAAGCCGTTGCCGGTGACCTGGACGTGGCAATGAAAAAGGTGACCGTCGTGGTCAACCTGCACCGCCGCAGCGACTGGACCGACGATTGCTATTTGCTGGTGGGTAAGGCCCAATTCTACAAACAAGACTACGAAACCGCCGAAGAAACGCTGCGCTTTTCTGCCGATGAATTCAATCCATCTAAAGTCAAAAAGAAAAAAAGCTCAAAAGCCGGTTCTTCTTCAAAAGCAAGCTCTAAACCCAAAAGCAGCAGCAAAAAAAAGAGTGAGGCTTCCAGTTCTGACGATAGCGGCGAAGAAAAATTGAGCGCAAAAGAACAGGCCAAAAAACGCAAGGAATACAACAAACAGATCAAGAAAAAGAAAAAAAGCAGTAGCAGTAGCAAGAAAAAAACGCCGGCTAAAAAGCCAACCACCACCAAAGAAGAAGAAAAACCCGTAGAAAAAACGGAAGAACCCACTCCCACGCCCGCAGAGGCTGGATTGATCAGCCTGACCGAGAGCAGTACCCCCGGCGGCAAGGCCGACCCCGACGGGTACTTCATGAAACACCGCCCCGCCTACCAGGAAATTCAACTGTGGCTGGCCCGTACGCTGATAGAACGCGATAAATACGACGAAGCTTTTCGCATGCTCACCCAACTGGAAGAAGATCCCAAAACGTTTAACGACGTGCGCCGGGAAGCATCTGCAGCTAAAGCGTATTATTACATCAAGCGCAAAATGCCGTCGCAAGCCGTGGTGCAGCTCGAAAAAGCCGCCGAACTGGCCGACAAACGCGCCGACAAGGCCCGCTATACTTTTATCACCGCCCAACTCCACCAACAATTGGGCAACGCCGAAAGCGCCTACGCCGCTTTCGAGCGCGTATTAAAGTTCAACCCCGTATACGAAATGGAGTTTAGCTCCAAACTCAATATGGCGCAAAACAGCTACCGCGCCGGCAAAGGTACGGCCGAAGAAGCCGTGCGCAACCTCGAAAAATTACTCAAAGACTCCAAAAACCTGGAATTCCAGGATCAGATTTACTACGCCCTGGCAGAAATAGCCCTCAAGGAAGGCAATCGCGACCAAGCCATAGCTTACCTGGCCCAGTCGCTCAAAAATAGCCGCCAAAACCGCAGCCAAAAAGCAGAAGCCTATCTCACTATGGCGCGTCTGTTTTACGAAAATGAGGATTATCTGCCCGCTAAAGCTTATTACGACAGTACCCTGCAGGTATTGGCCACCAATGACGAACGCTACGACGAGGTGACCCGCCTCAGCAATAACCTCACCGATATTGCCCGGCACCTGCAAACTATTCAACTGCAGGACAGCCTGCTCCGCATTAGCGAGCTCAGCGACAAAGAAAAACGCGAACTCGCCCTGCGCATCAAAGCAGAACAGGAAGAAGCCCAGCGCAAAGCGATGGCCGGCCAAACAACAGGCAAGGAAATCCCAGGCAAAGCCGGCTCCAAAAACCTGCCCGGCAACGTCGTTGCAGCTACACAAAGCGGACAGCGCCCCGCCCTTCAAAAAGAAAGCAGCTTTTTTGCCTACGACGAACGTGCAGTAAAACGCGGCCAACGCGAGTTTGACCGCCGCTGGGGCGTGCGCACCCTCGAAGACGACTGGCGCCGCGCCAACCGACGCACCACCGTAGAAACAGAAGAAATCGCAGCCAGTGAAGAAGTCGCCTCGGCCGGCTCTCTCACCGACGACGACCTCAAACGCCTGCTCGGCAACGTGCCGGTAACGCAAGGCGACAAAGACGAAGCTAATCGCCTCATCCGCGAAGCTATGTTCTCGTTGGGAACCCTCTATCGCGACCGCCTCAAAAATTACGACAAAGCCGTGGAGTCACTCGAAAAACTCAACGAACGATACCCCGGCAATAATTATGAACTCGACTCCTGGTATTTCCTCTATCTCACGTATACGGATATGGGCAATAGCGCCAAAGCTCAGGAGTATTTTGATAAAATTGTGGGCAAATATCCCACCTCCAATTACGCTAAAATTCTCAAGGACCCCAATTTCGCCGCTAAATACCTCGACGAAGAACGCCGACAGTCACTCCAATACGACGAAATTTATAGCCTCTTTTCTACCGGTAATTACCGCGATGCCTACGACCGCAGCCGCAATACAATGGAATCTTTGCTGGGCAAACACCCCCTCAAACCCAAGTATGCCCTGCTCATGGCTATGTGTAGCGGCAACCTGCAAGGCAAAGACGCCTATATCAGCGATCTGCAACGCGTAGTAGCTATGTATCCGGAATCGGAAGAGCAAAAACGCGCTAAAGAAATCCTCCGCCTGCTCGGCGCTACCGGCGCCGCCCTGCCCGGCAAGGAAAAAGAAGAAACTTCAGGCTACAAACCTGAGCCCGACGACGCACACTATATTATTATCGTCTTCAAAGACGAAAAGGTAGACCTCAACGCCGCTAAAATCAAAGTGTCGGACTTTAACGGCAAGTACTACAAACTCGATAACCTGCGCATCCAGAATATCTTCCTCGGCGAAGGCAGCAAAACCCCCGTGCTGCTGCTGCGCCGCACCAAAAACCAGGCCGACGCGATGAAGTATCTCGATACGGTGTACAAAAATCGCAAAGACTTCCTCGATAACGGCGCCATGACCCACGATCTAATGATTATTTCCCAAAATAATTATCGCCTGCTACTGAGCAATAAAGACCTCACGGCCTATAAGGCGTTTTTTGATGCAACTTATTGATGTGCTGATAATTTGTTTATAGGTTTATAGGTTTAGACAATATAAACCCATAAACCTATAAACCTATAAACCCATAAACTGTCACCTTGTCACCTTGTCACCACCTGGGAGGTGAACGGTAAACGTTCACCCTACATGGCCGTCACCTTGTCACCATCAGCGACATTCCCCCGATTTTACATTTTTTTACACTTTTTGAAAAACCATTAATCCTTTCCCGTCTCGCATGGCTACAACTTTGCAGGGATACTTGCGGTATTGTGATTTCCGCAGGATAACCAATGAAGTTTGTTCACTAAAAACAAAACCATGCTTTTCCCCGTTATCAAAACACGTATTATTCCCCTCTTACTATTAGTTTCTTTTTTGAGTATTTCGCTATGGACACAAGCGCAGCAACCGCTGGTTGACAGAACCAGGATTCAGAAAGAGAATAGTGGCCAACAAAAAAACTACCCCGATGCTGATATCCAGGAATGTTTTAGCGGCGACCTGGGCGGTAGTTTGTCGTTTGCAAACCCAGACAATATCAGTATGGCAAACCTGAGCGGCGATAATCTCGATATCGAATTGTTCGGCTGCCTCACGCCCTCACAAGTCGACTATCACGATTTGTTCACCTTCGTGGTGCCGGAAGGATTCGAATTATTGTCTATTCACTTGCAAGACATGGACGCCTTATTTGATGACACACCGGTGAAGTTCCGCTTCTGGTTTGGCGACGACGCTCAACCGATAGGAAGCCCTGACCTGGAGGTGGACAATATTAATAACGCCGATATCCCGACTGGTAACCTTATCGGTTCGCTAACACTGCCCCTGCCTCCCGGCACTTACACGGGCTGGATAGATATTGACATACCTTTTTCGACAACCACTTACCTGTTGATATTTACCTTCGATTGTAACGACAATGCGCCGCCGCTGTTTACCAGCGAACCCGGTAGTCTCGATGTATCACTGGAGTGCAGTGACGGAGCAGGCCTCGAAGCCGCCCTCGACCTGGAACCCGAAGGCGTGGACGTAGGCGGCACTGCCGAAGCCGACCTCCTGAGCGATGTGAGCAACGAAGGAAGCTGTGCCGGCAATTATACCCGGGTTCGCACCTGGCAATTGGTAGACAAATGCGGCAATGCGAGTCTGGATCAATTTGTGCAAACCATCACAGTAAGCGACAATACGCCACCAGAACTCGATCTCCTGAACATACAAGTCACGCTATTCGACGATGGTGATGTTGCCCTCACGGAAGCCATGCTCGTCGATAATGCATCGGATAATTGCGGCGAAGTCACTCTGGTAAGCATTACCCCCGCTTTTGTCAATTGTGACCAACTGGACATGACGATCCCAGTAACCGTCATCGTAGAAGACGAATGCGGCAACCAAACCCAGGGCGTGGCTCAGGTATCGGTAGAACAGGATACCGGCATCAAACCGCCCTGGAGCAACGGCAATATCGGCGGCACAGCCAACGGCAGCGCCACCAATGAAGTATGCGACGATGGATTTACGGTGAGCGCCAAAGGTTATTCCGTGCCCACTTCCGATGTAGCCCACTTCGTGTATGTCGACCTCTGCGGCAACGGTGAGATCACAACTCGCGTATCTGGCATCCAGCCTTCGGGCGGCTGGGGCGGCCTCATGATCCGCGAAAATATGACGCCCGGCTCCCGCAAAGTTGCCGTCAAATCTAACCTGGGCAACCAGATACGAAGGGAACTCAGGGGTACGGCCAATGCCCCCATGCAGATTCAACAAAGCGTGATCGCCCCGGGCCAAGAACACTGGCTGCGTATCAACCGCACCGGCAACACGATCACGACCTACGTGTCGGTCAACGGCCAACAATGGACTTCTGTGGGCGCCTCCCAGGTCAATTTCCCCAATTGCGTATTAATGGGCGTATTTGCGGAAAGCACCAACAACAATACCACTACTACCGTCATTTTTGACAATGTCGCCATATCAGGAGGTATTCAGCCCCTGATGAGGCCGCTGAATACAGCAGAAGAAGATTTTGTGTCGCGAAAAGATGTGCATCAACAACCAAACACTCCGCTAAAAGTATACCCCAATCCCGCCACAGGCGCTATTTGGGTGGATGCCGTTGCAGAAGCAGGCGAGTATATGCATTTGCGCGTATTGGATATGACAGGACGCGAAGTAATCACCCGGCAGTATATCAGCACCGGCGCACCGGAACAAATTGATTTAACCGGTAATACGCCCGGTGTGTACCTGGTACATATGCGGACAGCGACAGGTATTTTGCATACAGGAAAAGTTGTAGTCGAAAGGCACTAATTTACTGTTTAGTAGGGTTTAGTAGGGTTTAGTAGGGTTTAGTAGGTATAAAACCTAAACCCTACTAAACAGTTACTTAATAAGCTTAAAAGAAGTATTGATTTGCTGCATAGTCAGCTTGCTTTCGGAAGAAGAATTGCCCGTTTCATCTCTAATATCCTGGAAAGCAAGGATGCGCTTTTTGTCATCGGGATAGGGAATATCGAGAATTTCGTAATTCAGCGATTGACCGATCAACGACACCTCTATTTTTTTTCCAATACAGGGTATCTCGCCCAACTTGCGTTCAAAAGGCGTGATTGTGCAGTTTTCTGCTCCAAACTGTGCCACCATCTCGTCCACCAGTTCGTCGAGTACCACGGGCACGTCGTACACAAACATCAATATGATAAAATCGCTGCCGTCGAGCGACCAAATTCTGTAGCCGAAATCTTCTTCGAACGTATAAGCGAAGTGTGTAGGATATTCGAAATACACAGATTCAAACTGGAACTGCCGAAACGCAGCAGAGCGCACACTTACAGTGGGGTTGGCAGCCACGTCTTTGAGCTTTATTTCGTCGCCGTCTTTGAGTGTATAGGTTTTGCCGTCGATGGTCAGCTCGAGTCGCAATGGCGGCTCGATGTCATTGGCGGATAGGGAATCCTGTTCCTGGCCAATCAGGGAGCAAGTAACAAGCAGCAGGAGAGCTACAATGGCAAGTTGGGATTTCATGCGTTTGTTTTTTATGAAAATGAATACTTTAGGATGTAAAGCTAAAAGTTTTTCACAGGTTAAAGCAGCTTCACACGCCGGTAGAAATAGTGTTTTAACAATTCACCGCTGATGGTATAAACCACTGCGAGTAAAATCATGACGGTAAGCACCCGGCTATGAAGGGGCGCAAATCCCAATGTGCCTGCCCAGGGTGTATAGGGCAATACCAGCGTTAGCAACACTACCAATGCCGACCCAGCCAGGAGGTATTTACCCGGCCAGCTTTTCCACAATGGACGGGAGGTGCGTATGACGAGCAAAATGAGTATTTCTGAAAGCGTGGATTCGATAAACCAGCCCGTGCGAAACGTTTCGGGGCCCGATTGGAACAAATACAATAAAACGCCAAAAGTCAGAAAGTCGAAAATAGAACTTTGAAGTCCAAAAATGGTCATAAACCGCTTGATCTGTCGCATGTCCCATTTTTTGGGTTGCCGAAGCGATTCCTCGTCTACCTGATCGGAGGCTATAGCCAACGAGGGGATATCGGAAAGAAAGTTGAGCAACAGAATTTGCACCGGCAGTAGAGGCAAAAACGGTAACAATATGGAGGCGCCTGCCACGCTAAACATATTGCCGAAATTGGCGCTGGTAGTAATATAAATGTATTTGATAGTGTTTACAAACGTCTTTCGTCCTTCCACTACGCCTTCACAGAGCACTTCGAGATTGTTTTCGAGCAAAACAATGTCGGCGGCGTCCTTGGCCACATCTACGGCATTATCAATAGAGATGCCCACGTCGGCTGCCCGGATGGCCGAGGCGTCGTTGATGCCGTCGCCGACAAAACCTACCGTATGGCCTTTTTTCTGGAGCGCTTTGACCAGTCTCTCTTTTTGGGACGGTTCTATTTCTGCAAAAATATCGACGTGGACGAGGCGGCGGCCGAGCGCTTCGTCGGTCATTTTGTGCAGCGCCTTACCAGTTAGCACTTGCTGGGTGCGCAGACCGATAGATTTAGCCAGGTGGGCGGCTACAAGGCGGTTATCACCCGTAATCAGCTTAAGGGCGATACCCAGACCGTTGAGCTGTGCAACCGCGTCGAGGATATGCTGCTTGGGTGGGTCGTACAATACCACAAAACCGAGAAAGATAAGGTCGTGCTCGTCGTCTTTGTTGATGATAGGATCGCCGGTGATATCTTTCCATGCCAGGCCTATCAGCCGATAACCTTCGCTACTTAGCGAATTGAAACGAGACATAATGTCTTCCCGGCATTGCTTGATGGACAACTGACTGCCATCGGCGGTTTCGGCATACCGGCAGACTTCCAAGACATTCTTCACAGCCCCTTTGGTCACCATCAGGTGTTGTTCGCCATGCGCTACGACAATACTGAGGCGCTTGCGAATAAAATCGTAGGGCACTTCATCTACTTTTGTATAATCCGAAACATCAAAAGCCAGTGCCCCGCGAATAGCCGTATCAATGGGATTTACATATCCCGACTCAAAAAAAGCATTCAGATAGGCGAGTTGGGCTATCTTGGTACTATCATTACCCATCCAATCGATGCTGGAATGAATGCGGATCGTACCTTCTGTGAGCGTGCCCGTTTTATCACAACAAAAAACATCTATTTCACCCAGGTTTTGGATGGCTGCCAATTTTTTGACAATCACTTTTTTGCGCGCCATACGCGAAGCGCCGGCAGAAAGCGTAATAGTGACAATGGCAGGCAATAGCTCGGGGGCGAGCCCTACTGCGAGGGCCAGCGCAAATAAGATGGATACGACTACCGGTTTGCCTATGATCAGGTTGACAAGCAGAATTACGATAGACAATACGAGAGTAAGTTGCATAAGCAAATACCCAAACCTGGCGATTCCTCTTTCAAATGCCGTTTCAACGGCGGTGGCGCCCACCGAGCGGCTGATACCCCCCAATACGGTATTATCGCCCGTGGCCACGATAACGGCTTTGCCGACACCACTCACCACGCTTGACCCCTGGAATAAAGTATTCGAGCGTTGCATCAGGGAGGCATCGGTGGCAATCTGGCCCGGCGATTTACCGGCAGGATATGATTCTCCGGTAAGCGCAGCTTCGTTGACGTGAAGGTCGGTGGCATTGAGTACCACGGCATCGCCCGGCAAAATATCTCCCGCCGATAGACTAATTACATCGCCACGCGTTACCTGGTCGCTAGCGATCTGGCACAACTCGCCGTCGCGGTATACTTTGACTTTAACTTTTACCAAATTTCGCAGCTTCTCCACTGCCCTGCCGGCATTGAGTTCCTGGATGAATCCGAGCAATCCGGTGACTACCAATACCACGATTACGATGATGGCATCGTTGTATTGACCCAATATGGTGGAGAGTACCACCGCAAATACCAATAAGAGAATAAGTGGATTGCTAAACTGGTGGACAAAGAGCAACAGATTTTCTAACCACTCCGGCTTTTCATAACTGCGCCCCCTTGCTTTTTTCAGCCGTGCGGCAGCCTGCCGCTGAGTAAGCCCCTCATGGCTGCTTCCCAAGTCATCTAATAGCCTGGCAGCAGGAATTGCCCAATAGCGATCTAGATTATCCATATAGTTATCAAAAAATCCCTATGTCACTCCCTCCCACACTCACACACTCTCCCCCTCCCCTCCTTCGGCCTGCGCTGTCATCTGGTTAATTTTATCCAGTTCCATATCGATGAAATACAAGCTCTGGGGCGTATCGCCGATCAACTTGATTTTATCGAGAATCGTGCGCATCAGGGCTTCTTCTTCACGCTGTTCGTTGATATACCACTGCAGAAAATTGAGCGTGGTGTGGTCTTTTTCTTCGTACGACTGCGATACCAACTCGTGGATGGAGCGGGTCACTTTTTGCTCGTGGGCGTATACTTGCTCAAACAAGTCGCGAACCGACTTAAAAGTATGCGCAGGTTCTTTGATGCCTGGCGACAAGGCATGCCCATCTACCTCATTGATATAGCGAAAGATACGCAGCATATGGCCGCGCTCTTCGTCCGATTGGCGGTAGAGGAATTGTGCGCAGCCTTCAAGGCCTTCATTTTCACACCAGGAGGCCATTGACAAGTAAAGATAAGAGGCATATCCTTCGAGCGCTATCTGTTGGTTAAGCGCCTTTTCCATGCTTTTGGAAATCATAACGGACTATATTTTTTAAATTGTTGAAAGTTGAATAGCTGGTAATATATAAACCAACCTATCATGGTTTTGTTAACGTTACCTGTGAATTTACACACAATAATAACCATTTTATGCTTCTTTCTGCCGCCATTTTAGTGTGGGTGTACATGACAGTCTGGTTTATTGTAGCCGTTTGGCAACACGACAACGGGCTGGTCGATATTGCCTGGGGGCTTGGGTTTCTTGCGCTGGCTGTCTGGCCGGTATTTGCGGGAATGCCGCTGGGCTTGCCCTACTTTATTTTGGCAGGTATGATTGCGCTTTGGGCCCTCCGCCTATCGGGGTATCTGTGGCTGCGCTACCGGCGCCGGGAGGCCGAAGATTTCCGCTACCGCCAATGGCGCCAACAATGGGGGCGCCACTGGGTTTGGCGCAGTTATCTGCAGGTTTTTCTCCTGCAGGGACTGTTTATGTGGGTAATCGCCCTTCCCATCACGTTGTCGGCTTCCCACCAAACATCGGGTTCACCGCTCTGGCACCTGCCAGGCCTACTTATTTTTGCCGCCGGCTGGCTATGGGAGACGATAGGCGACGCCCAATTGTCCCGCTTCAAACGAGATCCCCGCAACAAAGGGAAAATAATGACGACCGGCCTCTGGCGCTTTTCCCGCCATCCCAATTATTTTGGCGAATGCGTGGCCTGGTGGGGAATTTTCGTGTATACCCTGCCTTTCGATCACAGCATATGGGCCGGTATCAGCCCACTCACACTCACCTGGCTACTCCTTCGCGTCTCAGGTATTCCCATGCTGGAAGAAAAATACCGCGACAACCCCGAATTCCAGGAATACGCCCGCCGGACTAACGCTTTTGTGCCGTGGGTCCCTGAACCATCAAGGTGAGCGGTAAACGCTCACCCTGCAACCTTTTAACAAAAAAGCCCCGATTGCGAGAACCGGGGCTCAACCAGATATTTTCTATATCTGAAGGGCAACTGTTTGCCTGCAAATTATCGTTTTTCCAGGAAAAATCAAACTATTGTCGGTTGTCAGTTGTGGGTTATGGGTTATGGGTTGTGGGTTGTGGGTTGTGGGTTAAAATTATATAACAGAAAAGAAACCGACAACTCACAACCCATAACCCACAACCCACAACCGCTAATCCACCCTCGTCTCAGTCGTGATCACCGAAGAGAAATACTCCCGGTTCATCCTCGCGATATTCTCGACCGAAATGCCTTTGGGGCATTCTGCTTCGCAGGCCGTCACATTGGAGCAATTGCCGAAGCCTTCGAGGTCCATTTGTTTCACCATGCTTTGTACGCGGCGGGCGGCTTCCACCTTACCTTGCGGCAGCAGGGCCAGGTGGCTCACCTTAGCGCTTACAAACAGCATAGCGCTGGCATTGGGGCAAGCAGCTACGCAGGCGCCGCAGCCGATACACTCGGCGCCGTCGAAAGCGCGCGAGGCCTGATCTTTTTCTACCGGCAGCGCGTTGGCATCCTGGGGCTGACCGGTATTCACCGATACAAAACCGCCGGCCTGGATAATGCGGTCGAACGCTGCGCGATCCACCACCAGGTCGCGAATCACCGGAAAAGCGCCGGCGCGGTAGGGTTCGATATGAATCGTATCGCCGTCATTAAAATGGCGCATATGCAATTGGCAGGTGGTAGTTTTTTGCTGGGGGCCGTGGGGATGGCCGTTGATAACCATGCTGCAGGCGCCGCAAATACCCTCCCGGCAGTCGTGTTCAAAAGCTACCGGTTCCTTTTTTTCGCTGATAAGCTTTTCGTTGAGCACGTCGAGCATTTCGAGAAACGACATATGCTCGTTGGCTTCTACCTGATAGGTTTCAAAACGGCCTTTTTCGTTGGCATTTTGCTGACGCCATATTTTGAGCGAAAGATTGAGTTGGCTCATGATATTGCTGGTTTTGCTGCTAATTATTTGTAGCTGCGCGATTTGAGTTCAAGGTTGTCAAAATCGAGGTCTTCGCGGTGCATGATGGGTTCTTCCCCCCAACCGCGGTATTCCCAGGCAGCGACATACCGGTAGTTCACGTCGTCGCGCTTGGCTTCTCCTTCTTCGGTTTGCGATTCCTCGCGGAAGTGGCCGCCGCACGATTCGTTGCGGTTGAGGGCGTCGACGACCATGAGCTCGCCGAGCTCAAAGAAATCCGCTACCCGCTGGGCTTTTTCCAGTTCGGGGTTAAACTCTTCAGCCTTGCCGGGCACAAATACGTCGCGATAGAATTCATCGCGCAATTCGCGGATCATCTGGCGGGCGGCGGTGAGTCCATCTGCTGTACGCGACATGCCGCAGTAGTCCCACATGATCTTGCCCAGGCGGCGGTGGAAGCTCTCTATCGACTGCGAACCGCCTATGCTCATCAGTTTATCGATGCGATCTCTGGTTTCTTTTTCCACTGCCACAAACTCCGCGCGGTTGGCGTCGATTTTCGGCGTGCTGATGTCGCCCGACAAGAATTTGCCGATGGTATAGGGCAGCACGAAATAGCCGTCGGCCAGGCCCTGCATGAGGGCCGAAGCGCCGAGGCGGTTGGCGCCGTGGTCGCTGAAGTTGCATTCGCCCAGCGCAAAAAGGCCGGGGATATTGGTCTCCAGGTTGTAATCCACCCACAGGCCGCCCATCGTATAGTGCACAGCGGGGTATATTTTCATAGGCAACTTGTAGGGATTTTCGCCCGTAATCTTTTCGTACATCTCAAACAAGTTGCCGTATTTTTCTTCCACTACTTTTTCTCCCAGCTCGATGATCTGGGCTTCCGAAGCGTTGTGGATACCGGAGGAGTTGGCTTTCGACTGGCCGTAGCGCTTGATGGCGGCGGAGAAGTCGAGATAGACCGCCAGTCCGGTGGGCGCCACGCCGAGGCCTTCGTCGCAGGCTGTTTTGGCGGCGCGGGAAGCTACGTCGCGGGGCACCAGGTTGCCGAAGGCAGGGTAGCGGCGCTCGAGGAAGTAATCGCGGTCTTCTTCTTTAATATCGAGGGCCGTTTTTTTGCCTTGGCGGATAGCTTCGGCGTCTTCTTTCTTTTTGGGAACCCATACGCGGCCGTCGTTGCGCAAGCTCTCCGACATCAGGGTGAGCTTCGACTGGTAGTCGCCCGAAACGGGGATACACGTAGGGTGAATTTGCGTAAAGCAAGGGTTGGCCATGAGGGCGCCACGGCGCACCGCGCGCCAGGCGGCGGTCACATTACAATTCATGGCGTTGGTGCTCAGATAGAACACGTTGCCGTAGCCGCCGGTAGCCAGTACCACGGCATGGGCGGCAAAACGTTCGAGCTTGCCGGTCACCAGGTTGCGGGCGATGATGCCGCGGGCCTTACCGTCTATGATGACTACGTCGAGCATTTCGTGGCGGTTGTACATATCCACGCTGCCCAGCGAGATCTGCCGCGAAAGAGCCTGATAGGCGCCTAGCAAGAGCTGCTGGCCGGTCTGGCCGCGCGCATAAAACGTACGGCTTACCTGCACGCCGCCAAAAGAGCGGTTTTCGAGCAGTCCGCCGTATTCGCGGGCAAAAGGCACGCCCTGGGCTACCGCCTGGTCGATGATATTGGAACTCACCTCGGCAAGGCGGTATACGTTGGCCTCACGGGCGCGATAGTCGCCGCCTTTTATCGTATCATAAAAAAGCCGGTACACGCTGTCGCCGTCGTTGGTGTAATTCTTGGCGGCGTTGATACCGCCCTGCGCCGCGATAGAGTGCGCGCGGCGGGGGCTATCGTGAAAAGTAAAACATTTCACATTATAACCCAATTCGCCCAGCGACGCCGCTGCGGAAGCGCCGGCAAGGCCGGTACCCACCACGATGATCTCCAGTCGGCGTTTATTATTGGGAGCAACCAGCGGAACCGTAGAGCGGTATTTCGTCCACTTTTCTTGCAATGGCACTTTTTTTACCTCGTCTGGTATATTGGCGTTGAGAATCATATATGCTGAATATTGAGCGTATGATGGGAATAGGATTATTTCATCAGATACATGTAGATGGGTATGATGGCAAAACCCGCCGATACTACAATAGCATAGGCCTTACCTACCCATTGTATAAACGGTGTGTATTTGCGGTGGTTGAGGCCCAGCGTTTGGAAGGCGCTCTGAAAGCCGTGGTATAAGTGAAAGCCCACCACGACCATTGAGATTACATAAAAAATGACATACCCCAGGTTGGCATATGCCACGGCCACAATCGTGTACAGGTCTTTGTATTCTTCGCCTTCGTAAACGGCCATAGGTATATTGCCCATCTTCATTTGCAGCCAAAATTGGTACAGATGCAGCACAAGGAAGATGAAAATGACGGTGCCCAGCCAACCCATATTGGATGCTGCAAAACCGCTTGTGTTGGTGGTGCGGGTCACCTTCACCGCATACCGCTCGGAGCCGCGTGCAATGCGGTTTTGCCGCCAGATCACCCAGCCTTGAAAGGCGTGAACGAGAATAGAGAGATACAACAGGTAGGAGATGGCCTTGATCGGCGTGAACGTAGTCATCCAATGAGCGTGCTCATTAAATGCCTGGCCCCCGTCGTTGTACAACAACTTTAAGTTCCCTTCCAAATGGACTGCCAGGAACAAGATCAGGAAGAGCCCTGTAAGGCTCATTACCATTTTTTTACCCAAAGAAGAGGTGAGAAATTGTACTACCCAATTCTTTTTTTTCGTCTTTTGCATACGCAACATTTGTATCGTAAAAAACGTACTTAGCCTGGGCGCCGGCGCCCGAGTATGATCCCGGAATTTGCAGATCAACTTTGATGTGCAAATCTATGTTAATGAATACAAATTGCCCAATGCTTGTTCGTGTTCAGTTGCAATGCATTGTTATTTAGAATCATTCAAAATTATTGTGTGATAAATGGCTGCTCCTCCCAAGGTGAGTTTTGAACATTTTCTGGAAAAATTTCCCGAAATTGCGCTTCCGGTGACGCTTACCGCCGAATCTCACCACCACTTCGACAAATACAACGACCCGCTGCCACTGCTCATGATCGAGCAGTTTATCGTGCCCTACGAAGAAGACGACCCCGACGACATGACGGAATACATGGCCTGTTTCCGCCTCAGCGACCCCGGCGACTTTCACGCCGTGGTATACTGGCGCGCTGCGCTCATGGATTACCATTACGTGCTGGCTACTTATTCCCGCAGGGGGATCCTCATCGACAGCCGCGTTATTGCCGGCACTTTCTCCGATGGGCAAAAGCTCACTCAATCGGTGGCCACTATCAACGAGGACCTCGGCATTTACGTGGTGACGGGGCAGGCAGATGCGCATCGTACCATGGATTATACGGCCAGTACGAGTACCTCTTATCGTTTGGAATTGAAAGAAGATGGAACTATCGAAAATGTTTGACGAACAAGAAATATCTTACCTTTGTTGACTTTTTTAAATAACCTAAAATTCGGCATATGGCTTTCGATATCGATATGATAAAAGCGTTTTACGCAGCCCTCCCCGGAAAGGTGGATGCAGCACGAAAAGCGCTTGGCCGTCCGCTGCCCTTAGCGGAAAAGATCCTGTACGCCCACTTGCACCCCGAGTCTACCCTGCATGCTTATCAGCGCGGTAAAGACTACGTATTTTTTGCCCCCGACCGCGTGGCTATGCAAGACGCTACCGCGCAAATGGCGCTACTCCAGTTTATGACCTGTGGCCGCACCAAAACGGCAGTACCTTCCACCGTGCACTGCGACCACCTCATCACCGCTAAGATAGGCGCCGATACCGACCTGAAAGTCGCTATCGATATCAATTCGGAAGTATACGACTTCCTCGCCACTGTGTCCGATAAATACGGCATCGGCTTCTGGAAGCCGGGTTCGGGTATCATCCACCAGATCGTACTCGAAAACTACGCCTTCCCTGGCGCCATGATGATCGGCACAGACTCGCACACGCCCAACGCCGGCGGTCTGGGTATGGTAGCCATCGGCGTGGGCGGCGCCGACGCCGTCGACGTGATGGTAGGCATGCCCTGGGAACTCAAGATGCCCAAACTCATCGGCGTAAAACTCACCGGCAAACTCAGCGGCTGGACCTCTCCCAAAGACGTCATCCTCAAAGTAGCCGGCATCCTCACCGTAAAAGGCGGCACCGGCGCCATCGTAGAATACTTTGGTCCCGGCGCCGAGGCTAT
>Ga0209573_1002256_pt1 | contig 25479 bp, 20 predicted proteins | sample TNRBio252014_DNA_FD_185870 | JGI IMG/M metagenome (GOLD analysis project Ga0209573, IMG submission 185870) | Wastewater treatment Type I Accumulibacter community from EBPR Bioreactor in Madison, WI, USA - TNR Reactor_6/25/2014_ DNA (SPAdes)... | ecosystem: Engineered > Bioreactor > EBPR >... | reverse complement strand
ACGATTTTTTCCTGCCTACCGGCACCCTGAGGGAATGGCGATCTTCCTTCCAAAGAGCGGATATCATCATCATTACCAAATGTCCATTCCAACTGACCATCCGGGATAAAGAGAACATGCTCCAAAAACTTAATCCACTGCCTCATCAGAGAGTTTATTTCAGTTATTACCGCTATTACAGACCCTATTTTATCTATAATCCGTCCATTACTACCGATCTGGATGAATCCACGGATGTGTTGCTGGTGTCTGGCATCGCATCTTCAGCTTATTTGGTTCAGTATGTCGCAGACATGGTCAATTCTTTGGAAATCATGGACTTCACCGATCATCATCAGTTCACCACGGACGATTTGATAGCCATCAAAAACAACTTTGACCCCATCAGTTCATCAAAAAAAATCATACTTACCACTGAAAAAGACGCCACCAGACTGGATCTGCATCGTCATTTTATCCTCGAAAACAAACTTCCGGTTTATCTCCTGCCTGTAGATATAGACTTTCATTTTGGTGAAAAAAGCCTTTTTGAAGAGGATATCAGGAATTACCTGTTAAATTTTAAAGTGTGATGCGTTTACTTTGGGTATCGTTTTTCCTGTTTTTGAATACCGGTCTTCTGGCTCAGGAAATACTCTTTGACCGAAATGGACAAACCATGTCTGCCATTGAAAGATTTTCCATCAAAACAGGTCAACTTCCTTCATTTCATCATTCGCTAAGAAAATTCGACAGGGAACAATTGATCCAATATCTGATTTCGATTCAGCAACAGGATTCGACCATGCATCCATTCGACCTGGAAGACCTTGAAATAGCATTGAGTGAGCAATACTTCCCGGATATGTGGCCTGATAATCAGTCTGTTCCCATGCAAACCAGGCATTTCAGGAATGAAGGACATAAATGGTTTAATTATTTTTACCGGACAAAATCCGATTTTCTGGCTGTCCAGAATGAAGGCCTTTACCTGAAAATCAATCCTGTGATCAGGTTTTCCATAGGCAGGGACATTGATAACGATATGACCACATTTCACAATACCAGAGGCATCCTGCTAGAAGGCGGACTTGGCCAAAACCTGTATTTTTTCACTTCATTTTATGAAAACCAAAGCAGTTTCCCGCAGTACATCGAACAACGCATTCAGGAAGAAAAAACCATACAGGGTAATGGATTTTTCAAATCATACAACAGTACCTTTTTTCCTGGAATATCCGGGCATGATTACGCCAATTCACAGGCGTATATCAGTGCAAAACTGCATAAAAACATCAGTGCACAATTCGGTCAAGGCAGGTTTTTTATCGGTGATGGAATGCGTTCTCTGCTACTTTCGGACCAGGCCCAAAATTATTTATTCTTCGCCCTCAATACCAATATCTGGAAATTCCATTATCATAATATTTTTGCGGAACTGGCTTCTACGAGTGCCAATGCTGTACCCGGCGATGTGTTGGTTGAGAAAAAATATATGGCTGCACATTACCTAGGTTACCGGATATCACCACGCCTGGAAGCCGGCTTTTTTGAGTCTGTGATTTTCAGCAGACCCAATCACTTTGAATTGCAGTATCTCAATCCGGTCATTTTTTACAGGAGTGTAGAACAATTGGTCGGCAGTCCTGACAATGTGCTGATGGGATTGGATATCAGTTACACATTCCTCAAAAAGTACAAACTTTACGGTCAGTTGATCCTGGATGAATTCAGCTTGAGTCATATTCGCGAAAATGATGGGTGGTGGGGAAATAAATATGGTTTGCAAGCCGGGATAAAAGCAGTCGATCTTGCAGGCATCAACCACCTCGATGCCCAACTGGAAGGTAATTTTGTCCGGCCTTTTACATACAGTCATCAGGATTCGAGCACCAATTATACGCATTACCGACAGTTGCTTGCACATCCGTTGGGTTCCAGTTTTTATGAAAGCATATTCAGCATCAAATACAGACCTTTTCGCAGGATATTTCTGGAAGGAACAGCACTTTTTGCAAAACATGGAGGTGATTTGAACGGTGAAAACCGGGGAAGCATTGTTTTTCGTCCCTCCGGTGACCGACAGGCAGAAACTGGTTATCTTACCGCTGATGGCGATACCCAAAATTATTTATTGCTAAGATTAAAACTGAAATACCGCCTTTACCCGGGTTATTTTGCAGAATTGCATGGACTGTACCGGTCAATTCTGACCCAGTCTACTCTGCAACGTGAAAATACAATTTTTGCAGAATTATCATTCAAAGTCAATTTCAATCAATATGAAACAGACTATTGATCTGCACCCGGAAATTTGCTGATGATGGTGAAAGATAAAAAATTTAGTCTATAGATTGTGTATCATTTTATTGAATCATTCATCTTTGCAATAGTTTAGGAATGGGATTTAAACCAATTTTACCATTATCCTGAATTTTTTTATGGAAAACAAACAGCAGCAAAAAAATCCCGGAGAAGTCAGTTTGAAAGATCTGATTGTCAAATCGACAGAACTTTTGAACGAATTGATCAGGCAAAAGTTGTACATCATCCTTGCCGGGGTGATTTTTATGTTGTTTTTTGGCATTAGAGCTTTTTTGGATAAAGCTGAATACTCAGCGAATCTAACCTTTATGATCGATGAAGATTCAGGCAATCCTCTTGGTTCTCTGAGTGGTGTGCTCGGAACTTTCGGCATTTCCCAAAGGGGAAAAAACAGTCTTGCCAAGCTCATCCATCTTTCAAGATCAAGAAATATCATTGAAAAAGCTTTATTCGTTAAAACTGAACTTCACGGTCAAAAAAAGCTGCTTGCCAATCACCTGATCAACTATCTTGACACATTGGATCAGTGGAACAGCAAGCCTTGGTACAAGTTCTACAGTTCAAGGGATAAAAGCCTGGACAATTTCCGGTTCAAACATTCCGACCAGAACAATTTAGACAAAACCGCGTTGAAAGCGATGAAAAATCTTCATGGGGTCATTGCAGGAAATCCGCAACAGGATCAACCAGGTATGCTCAACGGCACCTATGATGAAGAAACCCGGATTCTTGAGCTTTCAGTTACCACACGTGATCCTGAATTATCCATTGCGCTGACGAATCAGATTTTCGATGAACTGAACGGGTTTTATATTGCCAAAATGACAGAAAAACAGGCTGTTACATTTAGAATCGTAAAAGAAAAAACCGATTCTATCAAGCATCAGATACAATTAAAGGAAAGTCAGTTAGCCAGAAGAGATGATGCTTCACTCGGTCTGTATTCTCAAACCACCAGACTTGGAAGTGACCGGCTCAGAAAAGACATTACGCTGTTGACAATGGCTTTGGGTGAAAGTACCAAAAACCTGGAGATCGCTGATTTTGCGCTGAGAAACACCATGCCTTATGTTCAGACCATTGACCGACCGGTACAGCCTTTACCCGCTGTTAAAAAATCATTGTTAAAAAATCTTGTCTTAGGATTCTTGTTAGGTATAATCCTGTCAGCTTTGATTGTTTTAATGGTGAAATTATACAAGGATGCCAGCCAATGAGCCATTTTTATGCCATCCCTGTGGTATAATCAGGTATTAGCATGGCAAAAAAGAATAAAATACACTTAATTTCCCTTAATAAACATCAAAATTGTAATTTTACAGCCCTAATAAAACCTGATTGAGGTTTATAACAATTATTGCATTAAAATATGAGAATATCCGTTATTGGATCCGGTTATGTTGGATTAGTTACCGGAACTTGTTTTGCCGAAACCGGAAATGATGTGATCTGCATGGATGTCGATGAACAGAAAGTGCAGAAAATGAAATCAGGCATCGTGCCCATTTATGAACCTGGACTTGAAGAACTTTTACAAAAGAATATTAAGGGGAAACGCCTTACTTTCACTACCAGCCTCAAAGATGCTGTTCAACATGCTGAGATCGTTTTTTTGGCACTGCCGACGCCTCAGGGCGGTGATGGCGCTGCAGATCTTTCCTTTGTTTTGAAAGTGGCAGCAGACCTGGCGCCGATGATCGATCATTATATGGTGATCATCAATAAGAGCACCGTTCCAGTTGGGACAGCCGAAAAGGTGACCAACATCCTCAGGGAAAAGGTAGATGCCTCCATGTTCGATGTGGTCTCCAATCCGGAATTCCTGAGAGAAGGAAAAGCTGTGGAAGACTTTCTCAGACCTGACAGGGTAGTTGTAGGTACCCGTTCCAAAAGAGCCATTCAACTATTGGAGCAGTTGTATCTGCCATATCTGAGCGAAAAGTGTCCGTTGCTCATCATGGACGAAAAAAGTGCAGAGTTGACCAAGTACGCTGCCAACTCATTTCTGGCGCTTAAGATAAGTTTCATGAACGAAATAGCCAATCTCTGTGAAATCCTGGGGTCTGATGTAGATCAGGTCAGGATTGGGATAGGCGCTGATGCCCGTATCGGCAACATGTTCCTTTATCCGGGTGTCGGCTATGGAGGATCCTGTTTTCCAAAGGATGTAGAAGCCCTCAATAATACTTCCGATTCAAATCATTACGATTTTAAATTGCTCAAAGCAGTGATCGATGTGAACGAAAGGCAAAAGACTGGTTTTGCCCAAAAGATCATTCAGTATTTCAATGGCGATCTGAAGGGAAAAAAGATCGCTTTGTGGGGACTCGCGTTCAAACCGGATACGGATGATATCAGGAAAGCCCCTGCATTGGATATTATGGAGGTATTGCTGGAAAAAGGCGCTGAAATCCATGCATTTGATCCGGAAGCAATGGAAAATGTCAAACAGTTGTATGTCCGTGACAAAATAAAATTTGGCAAAGATCCTTATGAAATTCTGGAAGGTGCTGATGCCCTGGCGATCGTAACAGAATGGGAGGTATTCAGGAACGCTGATCTCAGTAAAGTAAAATCTTTATTGAATAATCCTGTGATCTTTGACGGAAGGAATATTTACAATATGGAAGAACTTAAAAAATCAGGTTTTTATTACAACAGCATTGGCCGGGAAACCCTGAGCTAACATCGGATTAAAATGAAGAATTTATCAAAAAACTGAACATTTAAAAAATATTTTAATAATGAAATTACACATGGTAGACCTGATTGGTCAATATAATAAAATCAAGGACGAAATCGATCACGCAGTATTGGATACCATTGCCTCATCTGCCTATATCAATGGTCCACAGGTAAGCAGTTTTTCCAAAAACCTGGCAAATTACCATGGAGCCAAACATGTTATCCCTTGTGCAAATGGAACGGATGCCCTTCAAATCGCTTTAATGGCGCTGGGTTTGAAACCCGGTGATGAGATCATTGTACCTGCATTTACTTACGTGGCCACTGCTGAAGTGATCGCATTATTGGGATTGACCCCAATCATGGTGGATGTAGATCCTGATCATTTTAACCTGACAGGCGAGTTGTTTGAAAAAGCGATAACACCACGTACCAAAGCCGTTGTTCCGGTTCATCTGTTCGGGCAGGCAGCTGAAATGGAAGATATTATGAAAATAGCTTCTAAATACGATATTTATGTGATTGAAGACAATGCTCAGGCTATCGGAGCCAATTATCAGTTTTCTGATGGGTCGGTGAAAAAAGCGGGAACCATCGGTCATATTGGAACTACTTCTTTTTTCCCGGCTAAAAATCTGGGGTGTTTTGGCGATGGAGGAGCCATTTTCACGAATGATGATCCATTGGCACAGAAAATGAGCATGATCGCCAATCATGGGCAAACTGAACGTTATTACCATGGCATGGTGGGTGTGAATTCCAGGTTGGACAGCATTCAGGCAGCCATTCTGGATGTTAAACTGAAATATCTTGATGAATATGCAGCAGCCCGCAATTATGCTGCCTCCAGGTACGACGAAGCTTTCAGGGATATTTCAGCGATCCAGACACCACATCGTAATCCCCAATCCAGCCATGTTTTTCATCAGTATACCATTCGGGTAAAAGAAGGGAAAAGAGAAGCTTTGCGTAAATATCTGACAGACGAAAATATCCCACACAACATCTACTATCCGGTGCCATTGTATGAACAGGAAGCTTTCAAACACCTTTCCGGAGCGGTCGAATTCCTTCCGGTGACCGATATGTTGTGCAAGGAAGTCCTTTCATTACCGATTCATACCGAGATGAATGAAGAGATATTATCCTATATAACCCAAAAGATCAAGAACTTTTTTAATTGAGTCACTATGGAAAATAATTCATTTTTTGCACATGAAACCGCTGTTGTGGATGATGGCTGTCAAATTGGTGCCGGAACAAAAATCTGGCATTTTTCACATATCATGTCAAAATGTGTGATCGGCGAAAACTGCAATATAGGTCAGAATGTTGTAGTCTCACCGGAAGTTGTGCTGGGTAAAAATGTAAAGATACAAAACAATGTATCGATATACACAGGAGTCATTTGTGACGATGATGTGTTTCTGGGTCCTTCCATGGTATTTACCAATGTCATCAATCCAAGGAGTGCAGTGAACAGACGAGGAGAATATGCAAGGACTCATGTTGGTAAAGGAGCCAGTATTGGCGCCAATGCAACCATTGTTTGCGGAAATGATATCGGCGAATTTGCTTTTATTGGCGCCGGTGCAGTTGTTACAAAATATGTTCCGCCCTTTGCTTTGGTCGTTGGAAACCCTGCAAGGCAAACCGGCTGGATGAGTGAATATGGCCACAGGCTTCATTTTGATGATAATGGAGAAGCTATTTGTCCCGAATCCAATGAAAAATACGTTTTGAAAGATGGATTAGTTAGTAAGATAACCAATTAAATACCAATAATTTACAATGAAAAATTTTGTTCTGATCGGCGCTGCCGGGTTTATTGCTCCAAGGCACCTGAAAGCTATAAAACAAACTGATAACAATCTGCTGGCTGCATTGGATCCTTTTGATTCAGTCGGAGTGATGGACAGTTATTTTCCAAATACCGACTTTTTTACTGAATTTGAACGCTTTGACCGCCACATTTACAAATTAAAACGTCAGGGTACCAATATCGACTATGTGAGCATATGCTCACCCAACTATTTACACGATGCGCATATGCGTTTTGGACTCAGACATGGAGCGGATGTTATCTGTGAAAAACCACTGGTCCTCAATCCATGGAACTTTGATGGTTTGAACGAAATGGAAAAGGAGACGGGTAAGAGAATTTACAATATCCTTCAATTGAGACTTCATGAAAGTGTCATTGAATTAAAGAAGAAAATTGATGAAGGTCCGGAAGGTAAAATCTACGATGTAGATCTTGCTTACCTGACTTCACGTGGAAACTGGTACTATACCAGTTGGAAAGGCAATATCAATAAATCCGGAGGTGTAGCTACCAATATCGGAGTTCATTTTTATGATATGCTGACCTATATTTTTGGGGAAGTGAAGGAAAATATTGTGCATTTGCATACACATGACAGAGCTGCAGGTTTTCTTGTTCTGGAAAAAGCTCGTGTTAGATGGTTTTTGAGTATCAATGAAGACACTCTGCCTCCAGAAGCTGTGGCAAAAGGTTCGAGGACTTACCGATCCATCAAAATAGGTGATGAAATATTTGAATTCAGTGGTGGCTTTACTGAATTGCATACCAAGAGTTATGAAGAAATCTTAAATGGCAGAGGTTTTGGCATCGAGGAGGCAAAAACCGCCATCCAGATCGTGCATGATATACGCCATCAGGAACCTGTCGGTCTCGTGGGAGATTACCATCCACTTGCCAAATTACCTTTGGCTAAACACCCTTTTGTAAGGAAAGGCCTATGATGGCCAGATTTTTTTCCTTACCAGGGCCATGTCATAAAATTATCAAAGTTAATTGAATGAAATAATATGCAGGAAAACAATTCAATATTGGTAACAGGAGGAGCCGGGTTTATTGGATCCAACCTGGTTGAAGCCCTGTTAAATATACCTGAAGTATCCCTGGTAAGGGTTTTGGATAACCTGTCAACAGGATTTTATAAAAATATTGAAACCTTTATAGGTAATCCCCGTTTTGAATTTATTGAGGGTGATATCCGGGATCTGGAAACCTGTATGCAGGCATGTGAAGGCATGGATCTGATCAGTCATCAGGCAGCATTGGGTTCGGTTCCAAGATCTATCAAGGATCCGGTCACTTCCACACATGTCAACGTCCTTGGAACTGTCAATGTATTTGAAGCCGCCAGACGGAGCAAAGTCAGGAGGGTCGTCTATGCTGCTTCTTCTTCAACTTATGGCGATAGTAAGAAATTACCAAAAGTGGAACATGAAATCGGTAACCCGCTTTCTCCATATGCCATCACAAAATTGGTCATGGAATATTATGCACGTGTTTTTGCTGATTTATACGGAACTGAGTTCATCGGATTGAGGTATTTTAATGTATTCGGTCCCAAACAAGACCCGAATGGCGCCTATGCCGCAGTCATTCCTTTGTTTTTCAAGGCTGCCCTGGTTGGTAAAAGTCCCACGATCAATGGTGATGGCAGTTATAGCAGGGATTTCACTTTTGTTGAAAATGCAGTCCATGCAAATTTGCGGGCTTTATTTACTCAAAACGAAGAAGCTGTCAATCAGGTTTACAACATTGCCTGTGGTGACAGAACCAATTTAAATGAATTGTGGGAAATGATCTGCAAAACTGTTGGCAAGGAGATAGCGGCCATCCACGGACCGGAAAGATCCGGAGATATACCTCACAGCCTGGCAGATATTTCCAAAGCAAAAAATTTGCTTGGTTATAAACCACCATTTAATGTTTTTGAAGGATTGAAAAAGTCCCATAGGTGGTATGAAACAATACTGTGATCATGGGAAAACTGCTATTGCTCATTCTATTCTATTGGGTGATCCTTTTAGAAAATGGTGATCAGTTTTTAGGCACGCTGATAGATTTGGGCGGTGGACTTGAGATCAGGTTGTCACTGATATTCAAGTTGATTTTCCTGGTTTTGAACTTTCTGACATTGATCCATTTCGACCGGAAATTTGGAATTCCGGCTTATTTAATCTGGTTCAGCTCTTTTTTGGCCCTCTCTACTGCCACTGTATTGATCATCTCTCCTACCAATTTTTTACAGGCTTTGTCAGTTAATCTCCACATCCAGCTGATGCTTAACATCATCCTGTTTGTCAAGTTCAGTAAAGCCAATGAAGGCCAATTGCTTACTTTCATCACTTTTCTCAGAATTTTTGCGGTGATCAACGCTGTTTTGGTGATTTTATCTGCTATTTTCCCGGATTTTGAACTATTCAACAGCATGACCAGTAAAACAGGTATTCAAAGGGCATTTGGGATCATGGGTGATGAGGTGAGTGTATTCCTGACATTCTTTTTATACGAAGCCATCATATCAAAAAAATGGTTATACATATCATTATATGCAGTTGCATTGATGCTTACTGTTGGACTGGGCGCAATATTTACTTTTTTGGTATTAATAATCAGCCATTTAGTATTTGTGACACCAAAAACAAAACTAAATGCCTTTCTCCTTACAGGTGCTGTTTTGTTACTGGCTCCTGTTCTCTTCTTTTCATACAAAAATATTTCAAAAACACCTATATTTCAACGTATCACCAACATTTCCAAGCAATCAGATAAAGAATCTTCAGCCCTTCGGATGCTTTCCTTACAGGTAGCATGGGAAATGATCCGTGAAAAACCGATTTTAGGTTATGGTTATGGCAATTATGCCGGCGCTGTCCGTGAAAAGTACAGGCCAAAATTTGTTGAGATTGGAAGGGAGCAGTTTTTTGACGGTTCAGCTTCCGTGATCCTGGCATCCAGCTTTAACCCTTATATTCAAATGCTGGCCGAATCCGGTATTGTCGGGTTGATCGCGTTTATTCTTTTTTTGATTTTCCTGTACAGAGCAACCAAAATACCAGAAATAGATAAAAACTCAGCTTTTTATCCATTTTACAGTGCTGCCAGGATGTGGCTGCTTGTTTTTTTTATCACAACTTTATCAGCCAACTGGTTACTTCCTGTTTCGTTTTTATTTTTACTGGTTGTAACTTTGACGGGTGTTTTGTATAAAATTAAAGAACTGAATGGCAGCCAATATAGTCAGGAAACTGTTTAATCTTTCGCTTTGGAATACTTCAGCGGCAGCCATCAATTTTGTCGCCAATATCCTGATCGCCAGAATATTAGGAATAGATGTTTTTGGTGAATTTGCTTATTTAAGCTCCATTGTGGCTTTATTCAGTTTGATATTCATCGTCATTCCACCCAATTATGCGATCATCCGGTATCAGGATGACGAAAAATTCAAATTCGTTTTTACTTCCTTTTTTATCCTGATTAATATCCTGTTAATTATACCTGTCCTCATTTTTCAACACCTGACTCTGATACCTTTTTGGCTTTTTTATATTTTTGTTTTCTCGACTTCTTTCCAGATTTATATAGATACCTGTCTCCAGGCAGAGAACAAATTGAATCATTATTATTTTCTGATTTTTGCGCAGGCTCTGATAAAATTTATATTGCTAGGGATCATGCTCCTGCCTGGATGGATCTCTGATTTTGAAGGACTGATACTGATCATTTCATTGGCACAAATTGTCATAGCCATGTATTTCATCATTAACAGGAGGGCTGTCTTTGTAGAAAGTCTGAAATATTTTGGACAAATGTTTCGTACCATCAGGGCGGAAATCAACACTTTTTACCCTTATTACTTCAATATCAGCCTAAAAAAGCTTGATTCCAATATCATTATCCTGCTTTTCGAACCACTTGTAAGCAAAGAAGTGCTTGGTGTTTATTCCCTGATAACAAAAGTTTTTCAGTTTATTACCGGACTTTTACGAACAGCAGAATCCCTGTTCCTCTTTAAAAAAAACATACAGAAATACCAGGATTCATTTATAAAAAATGCATTTTTCATCAGTGCCATTTTGCAGTTTGGCATGATACTGGTAGGTCTGATCTACATGAAAAGTACGGCCGGCAATTATTATATATTCTACATGGTCCTACTTAGTTTTCTGATGCATCCATATGTTTTCTTTATCAAATCCAGGGCATTTTTTCTGAGTTTATATAAAAACTTTCACATCAACATCAGTTATGCTTTATTCCTCCTTCCGCCATCTATCTGGTTCATTATCTATTATGTAAAGGATTCAAATTTTGGTTTAAATGAATTGATCCTGGTGCTTTTCAGTAGTTCTTTGCTTCAAATGCTGTACCTGATTATTGCCGAACACAGATATAAATCATCCATTGGAAAAAAGTCTGATGAACAGTATTGACTATCTGCCAAAACTTTATTAACTTTGATATTTAATGAAAGATCAACCACTACAAATGAAACTAATTTTCATTCTAAACCATTACGCTCACAACTCAAGTTCGCACTTTTTCCATATCATTCATTTATTAGAGACCTTGGGGCAAAAAGGAGTTGAGATAGCCCTGATCATCGAAAAATGCCACGAAAAGCCAATAGTCAGTTCTCCGAATGTCCGAATTTTTGCAGTGAATAAGTTCAGATGGTTCAGACCTTTTTTCCTGGCCCATCTGCTTTTCAAACTGAATAAGGAGGGATTTCACCGGGTTTTTACCCGAATAAGCACGGTCGCAGCAGTTATCAGCATTATTGTCGCATATTTTACAAAGCAAAAAACGTATTACTGGCAAAGTACTCAGGGAAGCCATGAACATTATCAATCACTAAAAGCTGGATCAGAAAAACTCCTTTTCTGGATTAAATCTGAGCTTCCGTTTTGGTTTATTAAAAAATACATCACCCATTTTGTTACAGGACCTGAATTTATGAGGCGTTATTATTTCAACTGCCTTGGTGTAAGCCTTTCAAAAATTATCGTGTTGTATAATGATGTGGATACCGATAGATTCAAACCAGTAGATGAAACTCAAAAAAAACTATTGAGGAAAAAATGGAATGTTCCTGAGAATACTACATTGTTTTTGTTTGTTCACCGATTTTCACCAGTCAGAAAAACCGATTATTATTTTCCTTTCCTGACGGATGAATTTTATAAATGGAATCCTTCAGCTGATTGTTCTTTCTTTTTTGCAGGTGGAGGTCCGGAAAAAAAATCGATCGAAGCCTCGCTGAAAAAAGCTGATTATGGCGATAAGATCATATTTTCAGACAATGTTCCGAATGCAGAAATACATGAAATATACCAGATGTCTGATATTTTTATTCAACCCAGTTGGGCAGAAGGTTTTCCGAGAACCCTGATTGAAGCCATGGCGTGCGGGTTACCTGTGGTTGCCACATCAGCAGGAGGTGTTTTGGACGTTTTGGGTCAGAAACAGGAATCATATGTTGTAGAAGTGGATGATCGGTTTGGTTTTTTACAAAGAATATCCGGATTGTACAACGATACACGTATGCTTCAGGCACTTTCTGTAGAAAATTTGAATCAATCCAAAAAATTCAGCACATCAGCTGTTGCAGACATGTATATCCATCGTATTTTTGCGATTGAATGATTAGAATACTCCACATATCTGCCAATCAATTTCCACCCTTAAATGTGGAACATCACACTAAAAAGATTTGGTTAGAACTGGCCAGGGATGCTGGTGAGTACCATGTGTTTGCCCGCTCTCAAAAAAACCGTTTTGAGCGATACAGAGAAGGAAATATTATGCTTCACCTGATTCCGGCTATTGGAAAAAGAGAAAGATCATTTTTGATCACTGGATTTTTGTTGTTCTTTTATATTCCCCGATACAGAATTACACATTTATTGTCTCAATCTCCAATCTCAGGTGGCCTTGCAGGTGTAATTGCATCAAAATTATTTGGTTTACCAATTATGGTTGAACTTCACGGAGACGTGTTTTTTAAGTATTTTCAGAAAAAAACATGTACTGACAGGATTTTATCATTCCTGGTCAAATACAGCCTCCGAAATGCAACTTTGGTGCGTTCATTAAGTACTGAAATGAGTCGATTACTCCATTCAGAAGGGATAAAAAACAATGTAGTGGAAATTTCAAACCGGGTTGACCTGCAGCTTTTTCACCCTCCAAAAACTGATTACAGGGCAGGAAAAATCTTTAAGATAATAAGCGTGGGCAGGTTTGTACCTCAAAAGGGATATAACATTGCCATCGAGGCTGTTCTGGAGCTTTCAAAAAAATATCCGGTCGAATTATATCTTATTGGCGGTGGTGAACTATATGAAAAACTGGCGCTATGTGCTGGGGGCAATTCACAAATTCACCTGATCGAATGGATGGAACAGAAAGAACTTATTCGTTTTTTACGTGCATCAGATTTGTACATCCAACCATCTGTTCCATTTTTGGGAGAAGCCATGCCCAGAACAATTCTGGAGGCCATGGGAATGGGTTTACCTGTAATAACCACAAATATCGCAGCCATTCCGGGTGTTGTGGATCATGGTATAAATGGTTTGCTGATCGAACCGGGTTCTAAACAGGAACTGGCCAATGCTATAGAAAAATTGTTACTTGATGAAAAACTTCGTTATCATCTCGGAACCAATGCATTCAATAAAGCATCCTCTCATTACGAGTGGAATCAAGTATTCCGGATTTATCGCAAAGCATTGTATGACATGTAAATCCATTTATTTATAACTTGATGTTTGAGATACTGGGGGAAAGATTATATTTACTTATTTAATGTAATCAACACCATATTCATTGAAGATACTTTTTAGGATTCCCCTTGTTAATGTTACCAAAGATTCAATAAACTCGCAGAAAACACATCAATTAACTGTAAAATGAAAATCCTCCGGATTTATACCAAGTTACCTCCGATGAAAGGCGGCATGGAAAAACACATCAGGTATCTGACAGAATATCAATTGGTTACAGGTCATGAGGTAAGCTTGTTTTTCAATCAGGGTGAAAAACTGAGTTCCAGAGATATTCGGATACTTGGGGTCATTAAATTATTTCGGATCCGACCACAGTTTTTGGGAATGCTGATTTTTTATATACCCATTATTTGCTACCTTATGGTAAAACCACGCTACTTTGACGTACTACACATACATGGAGACTGGAATAGTTTCTTGTGGGCTGGTATTTTAAAGAAAATCACCCGGTCAAAAAAGATGATTTTGAGCTTTCACGGATCAACAGAATCCTATGGCAGGGTCAAAAAGTTTTTATTGCACCAAACAGTTTCCAAAACAAATTTGGTGTTTTGTACAGGTTATAATAGCTTTGAGCTTTTAAAATGGCATCCGGGAGCTATATTCCAACCGAGTGGTGTTGATCCGGTTTTTTTTGAATCATCTAAATTGCCTAAAAATACAAAAACAACCGTCATAACTGTTTCCCGGCTGGAAAAAGTAAAAAACCTGGAAACAGTTTTAGAGATTGCTAAAATGCTGCCCGAACTAGATTTTATCATTGCAGGTCAGGGAAGTTGCAGACAAAAACTGGAAAAAATAGTGAAAAAGGAAGGTATCAAAAATGTCGTAATGACTGGACAACTGGATAAATATCAACTTGCAGATCATCTAAACAGCGCACACATTTTTTTACTTACCTCATTTGAAGAAGGGACGCCAACCGCTGCGCTGGAAGCGATGTCTGCCGGTTTAGCCCTGGTGGTTTCCAATGCCGGTGGGATTAAAGCCATTATAGAATCCGGGAAAAATGGTTTTATTATAGATCAACCAACAGATGTTCCGGCATTTACCCGTGCTATTAAAAGTTTGATAACAGACAAATCAGAATTGTCGAAAATACAGGTTGAAAATAAGAGAATAGCTGAAAACTTTCGGTGGACAGTTGTCGGTGAAAGGATAACCCAAAAAATGATCGATGCGTAAATTAAAGATAATGCATATCATCACCGGATTGAACCCCGGAGGTGCAGAAAGGGTAGTTTATGACCTCTGTAAACATCTGGATAAAGTCCGTTTCGATAATATGGTTGTCGTAATGAGTGAAAAGGATTTGTTGGTACCTGTTTTTTTGGACAGCAGCATTCAAACCATTTCATTGAAGATGAAAAGGAACCCGTTTTCTTTTATCCGTGGTTTAAAAAAAATAAAAGATGTGGTACAATCCGAACAGGTGGATATTCTGCATGCACATATGTATCACGCGATGGTAGCCGGAGTTTGCTTAAAAAAAATGACCAGGGAAATGCCTCTGGTTTTCACACCCCACAATATCAAAATGGGTACATTTTTAAGGGATCTGACCAGCTTTTTCCTGAGACCATTCAGAGATGTGGATGTACTTTTTGCCCCATATCATAAAAAGTTTTTTTTGAAAAAAAAATATACGGTTATCCCCAATGGGATAGCTTGTAATGAACCTGAAGAGATCCCGAAATTTGAAAAGTTTACTTTTTTAATGGTTGGAAGGCTGGAACCTGTAAAAAATCATCTGGCAATTTTTCCCATAGTTCAAAAATTGAAATCTTCACATAACTTCCAGCTTTTAATTGCCGGAACCGGAGAATTGGAGATGACAATGCGGGAGAAAAGCAGAGAATCAGGTTTGGAAGATGTGGTGCAACTTCTTGGTTTTAGAACAGACATCCAGGAATTATGTACAAAGTCTCATGTTATGCTCATGCCTTCACTCTGGGAAGGTTTTCCCATCGTTTTACTGGAAGCAGGGTTGTCCCGACTTCCTGTGATATGCACACCAGTGGGCAGTATCCCTGAACTGATTGATCACAAAACAGGATATCCCGGGGAAATCGCTCAGTTTGAACAACTGATGACACATGTGATGGAAAACTATGATGAAGCAAAATCCAAAGGAGCATTGTTACATGATAGAATTAAGGATCAATTCAATATGGAAAAGATCGCTGCCATGCATGAGAAAATGTATGAGGAACAGTTTTATAATAAAAGTTGATTTCAAAAAAAATCATTGCTATTAAAATTGAAATGAAGGTTTTGTGGATAAAATTCTTGATTGCGATAAACAAATTTCAGAAACCAGGTTTACCGAAATGAAGCAGGAAGACATCAAAACATTAAAGGACAGATTTCCTTAAACTTGTCTGAACAAGCCATAGAAGGTATCAGGCAACATAAAATTTCAAGGAAAATAAACCCATTTAACTACAAATTCCAATCCTGTGTATTTCCTATAAAAACAATGATATTAACCAAGCTTTTTCTGTCTGAAAAATCCCCTATTCAGCAGAGTCCAAGATTCAAATAGTTTAATGCTGCTAAAATTTGGTGCATTCCAATTTTATAAAGGATATTTGTAATTTATATTTGATTGATCTGTAATAAACTCTTAATATGTCTTTACCATCTCACGATTATGTCTCGATCATGGCTGGCGGAGTCGGCTCCAGGTTTTGGCCTGTCAGCACTGAGGCTCATCCAAAACAATTCATCGATATACTCGGTACCGGAAAATCTTTGCTCAGAATGACCTTTGAGCGTTTTCTTAAAGTGGTTCCGCAGGAAAATATTTTTGTCGTCACTCACGCACATTACAAAACTAAAATACTGGAACAATTACCCGAAATAACGGATATCCAGGTGATCACTGAGCCTACCCGCAACAATACAGGTCCTGCTGTTGCCTATACTGCCTTTAAAATATTTGAAAAAGACCCGCAAGCCAATATCATCATGACGCCTGCAGATCATGTGATTGAAAAAGAAGATCTATTTGTGGAAAAAATCAATACCGCACTGTCTTTTTCACGGCAAAATGAGGTGTTGGTTACCCTTGGCATCCAACCCAACAGACCGGATACTGGTTATGGTTATATCCACTTTGACAGAAAAACTGATTTCGGCACAGAAAAAGGACTTCCACATCAGATTTGTAAAGTTCAGGACTTCCGCGAAAAACCTGATTTGAACACTGCCATCAGATACCTCGAAAGCGGAAATTACCTTTGGAATGCAGGCATTTTCATCTGGAAAGCCTCCACAATTCTCGAAGCATTCAGAAAGTTTGACAACAACACCTATGAATGCCTGAATAAAGGAAAGGGATTATTCAATACTGAAAAAGAATCAGAATTTATTAAGGAATACTTTCCAAAAACATCTAATATGTCTGTGGATTATGCCATCATGGAAAAAGCGGACAACATCTACACCATTCCGGCAGACATCGCCTGGTCAGACCTTGGTACGTGGAACGCTCTGCATGCTTTTCTTCCGAAAGAGGAGGACAATAATGTGGTCTATTCTAACCATAAAATGCTGATAGAATGTAAAAACAACCTGATCAAAACACCCAAAAATAAACTGGTCGTGGTCAAAGGTCTGGAGGATTTTATCATCATTGACGAAGATGATGTGTTGATGATCTATCCCAAAAGTCTGGAACAGGAAATCAAGCAGGTTCAGCAGGAAGCAAACAAACTACTTTCTTCCAAATAATTTTAAAACACGGACTAATTTGCTTATTAAGCGGGTCCTAATTTAGACAGCTTATCAACCTAAAAACACAACATAGAAACATCGCGATCGTTGCCAATACAGCCTGGAATATTTACAATTTCAGGATGAACCTGGTTCATGTCCTGCTCCGCAGAGGCTTCCTGGTCACGATCATTACCCCGGAAGAAAGTAATTATTTTGACAAAACAGAGGAAGGTGTTCGATTCATTCCGCTCAAAAAGCTCAACAGGAGAAGCACCAATCCCTGGTATGACATACAACTGATCATAGAACTTTTTACAATTTACCGGCTGGTCAAACCGGATCTTGTCCTTCAATATACGGTCAAACCGAATATATTCGGAGGATTTGCAGCCGGTTTACTGGGAATTCCTTCGATAGCAGCAGTTACGGGTCTTGGTTATGCCTTTATGCATAAAGGAGCAGTTCAGCAGATCACCAAAACACTATACAGACTGAGCGGCAAATTCCACAGTAAATTCATTTTTGAAAATCAGGATGATCTGGCGCTGTTCCAACAGTTGGGGATAATTCACTCCGAAAAGGGTATGGCGGTAAAAGGTTGCGGAGTAAATGCCCGGCACTTTGCACCGATCAATATTCCTGAAGCAAACAAGAACACGGTTTTCACCTTTATAGGCAGGTTGCTGTATGACAAGGGAATACGGGAATTTGCCGAAGCGAGCAAAGAAATTCAAAAAAAATATCCCGGCACGGAATGCTGGATCGTAGGTGATCCTGACCCGGGAAATCCGGCTTCAGTCAAAGAGAATGACCTAAAAACCTGGATCGAAGAAAAAACGATCATCTATCATGGTCCTAAATCTGACATCCGCGAACTCGTCAGTCTATCTTCCTGCATCGTTCTTCCCTCATACAGGGAAGGCCTGCCAAAAGTGATCCTTGAAGCCATGTCCATGGCCAAACCGGTGATCACGACGAACACACCGGGTTGCAGGGAAGCTGTGAACGATGGTGAGAATGGCTTTCTGGCAGCGGCAAAAAGTACAGATTCTTTGGTCAATGCCATGGAGAGATTTATCCTGTTACCCGAAGATGATAAAATAAAAATGGGGATGACCGGACGTCAAATGATCCTAAATATATTTGAGGATCAGATCATTGCAAATCAATTGGCAGATGTGATCGAAAAAGAACTGAATAAATCCTAATGAAAATCCAGTTCCATCGGACCACTACCCAGATAGTCCTTGATGTATTCACCGTTTTTGCAGTATTTTACCAGGTCGTTTTCCAAAAAGGCGTGTACCTTGTCTTCGATCGATGCCGGATACAACATGTGAACATTCGGTCCAGCATCCAGACTGAAATATACCGGCAGACCGGTCATATTCCTGAAATTCTGGATTTCCTGGATGATCTTAATGGTGTTAGGTTCCATGAGAATGTACGCTGGCGTTGACGTCATCATCATGCCATGCAGTGTCAACGCTTCCTTTTCAACGATCTCACCAAAACGATTGTAATTGCCCTCTTTGAGCGCCTTCAACAGGAAGTGCAACCTTTTTTTTGCCTGACTGATCCTGGGTTCTCTGAACACATGATTGCTCATGATCTTATGCCCGTCACTGGAAGAAATACTTTTCGCATCCTTACTGACGATCAATATATCATCTCTGAAACGTCTGAATTTTTCATGTAAGGCAAGTTTTGCCGGAATTGCATAAAAATCAGAGGATTCTTCATAATCAATGGATTCTCCCCAGATAGCTGCTTTGGGATAAATCGACCTGCAAGCGCTTCCACTACCCATTCTGGCAACAAAAGAAGCCTTTCTGAAGAATTCATCCTTGTCTTCCAGCGTGCCAAACAACTGCTTCTCCATCGAGCAAAGACACAAGGCAAGCGCACTCATGCTGGAAGCCGAGGAAGCAATGCCTGAACTGTGAGGAAAGGAATTGTCAGATTTTATGGTCAGATCCAACTGCGTTAAAAATGGAAAGATCGGCAACAGAGCATCCAGATAGTTTTTTACTCTTTTTGCAAATTCCTGATTCAATTTTCCTTCAAAATAAAATGTTGTATCTACTTTTTCGGAACGCTTTATTTTGGAATGGTAACTGATGGTCGTTTGTGTAAATGCCTGGCTCAGGGTAAAGCTGATGGACGGATTCAACGGGATTTGATTGGCATATTTTCCCCAGTATTTGATCAATGCAATATTGGATGGACTTTTCCAACCTACATTCCCTTCATATTCTTTCAGTTTTTCGAGCAATAAAGACGGATCATCGTATCTGTTCATCAGCAAATTCTTTTTTCATTAATTGAATCCCTGTTTGGATATTTTTAAAGACTAATAGGTGCAGAAATCATAAATTCCTGTTCAGGGTAAATTGGAAATCCAGTCCGTTTTTAAGTGGGAAATCCTCATACCCTGAACAAGAAGAAAAACCATATTTCCAAATGTAAAATTACAGAAAAAAATCAGAAAAAATGCACTATTTAGTATTTAATTTCGGGCTTGTACCTTCCTTATAGGACACATCAAAGTCCTGAAGCACTGCATCCAGTATTCTGTCATCTCCTTTGATGTAACCTTTTTTAATGTCATAGTCAAATGCCTTTCCCAACTGATTCCAATACATCGCCGAGAATACATTTTTTCTCTCCTTTATGATCGAAAAAAGACTTCTGTCCATCTCCCTTTCGATCATTTTAGTCAAAATATAACCCTGTAACCTTGTTTTATTCTTTAATTGATCACTAAAGTTTTTCTCAAGTTGTTGATATGTTTGTCTGATGTACATACGCCTTTTCCACCAACTCATTTCTTTGGTTCGCTGATCCAGTTTTTCCAGGATATTGATGGCGTCTTTGGCATAAGGGTACATCTGAACTGCGTACCTTTTATATTTCATATATTTTAGATACTCTTCCCGGGAAGCAAAGGTGCGGAAGGAAGTATAATACACATCTTCCAGCTGTGCCACGATCATGGTATCACCTTTTTCCACAATAGCTGAGAAGATCTGTCCGTCAATCTCAATGGAGTCAATTACTTGTAAATCTTCTTTCTTCTGAGCACTCATTTCAGAGAAAAGCATAGTAAATAACAAAATGATGAAGAGGTTCCCGGTCAATTTTCTTTTGTTGAATTTCATTCGTTTGATTTTAAATTACTTTGAAAAAACGCTCAAAAACATATTTCGCAGTAAAATTTCCGCAAAAATGCACTTGTGTAATTGTTTTTCATAAGCATTCAACTCAATTTTTTATGGTGTTTCCAAAATCAAAACAAGAACGTAAAAAATCGCCGAAAAGTTTATTTTTAACCAAATAGTTGCGCACATGTTTTTTTATTATTTCCAATATGCTAAAGATCGCTGATTTTGACAGCAGATATTCAGTTAGTTTTTAACAATTTCCGTTTTAAGTCCATACCTTTGTATTTCTTTTTACAAAAAAAAATATAATATGGCAAACAGAATATCAGATTATGTAAAACCCGGAGTAGCAACGGGCAAAGATGTACAAACCATCTTTAAAATGGCTAAGGAAAACGAATTTGCATTGCCTGCAGTGAATGTGATCGGTTCTCATTCAACCAATGCGGTGCTGGAGGCAGCAAAAAAAGCCAATTCTCCGGTCATAATTCAGTACTCCAACGGTGGCGCTGTCTTCAATGCAGGTAAGGCTATCACTACTGAAAACCAGATTGCTGCGATCCAGGGTGCTATTGCAGGAGCAAAACACATCCACCATATGGCACCCTTTTATGGCATTCCGGTCATTTTGCATACAGACCATGCTGCAAAAAAATTGCTCCCTTGGATCGAGGGTTTGATCGATGCCGGTGAAAAGCATTTTGCCCAATACGGAATTCCGCTTTTCAGCTCACACATGCTTGACCTTTCAGAAGAACCGATCAAAGAAAATCTGGAGATCAGCGCCAGATTCCTCGAAAGAATGGCGAAAATCGGCATGACATTGGAAATAGAACTGGGTGTTACCGGCGGAGAAGAAGACGGTGTGGACAATTCGGGTGTGGATAACAGTTTGTTATACACTCAACCTGAAGAAGTGGCCTATGCTTATGAAATCCTGAGCGGAATTTCAGAGAACTTCACCATCGCTGCATCTTTTGGCAATGTTCACGGCGTATACAAACCTGGAAATGTCAAGCTGACTCCCAAAATTTTATTGAATTCCCAGAATTACATTCAGCAAAAACATAATACGTCCGACAAACCGGTCAATTTTGTGTTCCACGGTGGTTCAGGTTCATCCAGAGAAGAGATCCGTGAAGCGATCAGCTATGGCGTAATCAAAATGAACATCGATACAGATACCCAATGGGCTTTCTGGGATGGAATCAGGAAATATAATGCTGAATTCGGACCTTACCTTCAAGGTCAGATCGGAAATCCTGATGGAGAAGACAAACCAAACAAAAAATACTATGATCCGAGAGCCTGGGTCAGAAAAGGAGAAACTTCGATGGCAGATCGTTTACACATCGCTTTTGAAGATTTGAATTGTCTGGACAGGTATTGATCGACCCATTCAATGAACTATGGTGTTGCCGCTGGTTTTCCAACGGCAACATTTTTATTTTTAATTTACCTCATTATGAACCTGATATCTGAATTTTTGTTACTCAATACAGAAAAATCAACCTGATGTACAGGTTTTTAATGAATAAATACTACTTGTAATCACATGTTTCCCGAGTATGATGTATTAGTGGTTGGCGCAGGACACGCCGGAGCCGAAGCTGCAGTAGCAGCAGCCAACATGGGTTCGAAGGTATTGCTCATCACCATGAATATGGGCAATATGGTCGAACAATCCTGCAATCCCGCGATGGGCGGAGTAGCTAAAGGTCAGATAGTCAGAGAGATCGATGCGTTGGGTGGTTATTCAGCGATCGTAACGGATCATACCATGATCCAATTCCGCCTGCTCAACAAATCCAAAGGGCCTGCCATGTGGAGTCCGCGCGCTCAGAGTGACCGGATGGGCTTTTCCCGCAAATGGAGAAGTATGCTCGAAGCACATCCCAACATCGATTTCTGGCAGGAAATGGTTGTTGGATTAGTTGTAAAAGACGGTTCAGTAAAAGGAGTTTACACACAACTGGGTCTCGAAATTCCGGGTAAAAGTGTAGTTTTGACCAACGGAACTTTTCTCAACGGAGTCATCCATATTGGCGAAAAACAGTTCGGTGGAGGCAGAATAGGAGAAAAATCAGCTTTTGGACTAACGCAACAACTCATCGAACTGGGTTTCGAAGCAGGACGAATGAAGACCGGAACTCCTCCAAGGCTGGATGGCAGAACCCTCGATTACGATAGAATGGAGATTCAGCAGGGTGATGAAAACCCGGGAAAATTTTCGTTTACAGATACTCCAAAACTTGAAAATCAAATCCCTTGCCACATTACCTACACCAGTCTGGATGTTCATGATACACTCAGAACCGGTTTTGCCCGTTCTCCCCTTTTCAATGGCAGAATACGTGGTACCGGTCCGCGCTACTGTCCTTCTATAGAAGATAAAATCGACCGTTTTTCAGATAAAGACAGGCACCAGCTTTTTGTTGAACCGGAAGGAAGAAACACACACGAGGTCTATGTCAACGGCTTTTCGTCATCTTTGCCGGAAGATGTTCAGTACAAAGCGCTCAGGCAGATCCCGGGATTTGAAAACGCAAAAATGTTCAGACCCGGTTATGCCATCGAATACGATTATTTCCCGCCTACCCAACTCAAAACAACGCTCGAAACCAAACTGATCCGCAATCTGTTTTTCGCAGGACAGATCAATGGCACCACAGGATATGAAGAAGCCGGTGGACAAGGTGTTGTTGCCGGGATCAATGCCCACTTGAGCATCCGGGAAAAAGAACCTTTTATATTGCAGCGTTCAGATGCCTATATCGGAGTTTTGATCGATGACTTGTGCAATAAAGGTACGATTGAGCCATACAGAATGTTTACTTCAAGGGCAGAATTCAGGATTTTGCTAAGACAGGACAATGCTGATTTGCGTTTGACGCCAAAAGTGTATGATTTGGGCATGTCAGGTTTGGAAGAACGAATGGAACAGATCAGGAAAAAACTGGATGCAGAACAACAGATAAATACTTATGTCAGTGAGTTCAGCGTGGAACCAATTGACATCAACCCTTACCTTGAAAAGATAGATTCGTCGGTATTGACTCAAAAAATGAAGCTCGACAAGATTTTGCTGAGACCTCATGTAGATTTAAAGGATTTGAGGGTTCAACTACCAGAAATAAATGAATTTCTTATCAAATTTCCGGATGAAATGGTGGATTATGCAGAGATCAAGTTGAAATATGACGGGTACATCAAAAAGGAGGAGGAAATGGTGGATAAACTCAGCCGGTTTGAAAATATTAAGTTAAATCCTGATTTTGACTATCACCGATTGCAATCATTGTCCAATGAAGCCAGAGAAAAACTAAGCAGGGTAAAACCCGTAACAATTGGACAGGCGAGCAGGATCAGCGGTGTTTCCCCTTCAGATATCTCTGTTTTATTAGTACATCTTGGCCGATAGACTTTGAATTCGGCGAAGTTTTACTTTAGTCTGATCTCAATGCCTTTGAGATATTCATTTGAACATACCTTTGCTTCATTTTCTTTAAGCCAATTTAAAAGTTCGGGTACGTTTTTACAATTTTCAGGATACTCCAGGCATTCAATGGAATCCTTGAAAAAATCCGCCATAAATTGGGGATCAATGAAAGAAAACCGAATCAGCTTATCATTTTCCTTTTTCCATCGCAATGGCCATAGAAAATTAATAAATCTGATAAAAGAAACAGGTTTTAAAATATAGCCTTCAATTGAATTTGCCTGATTGGTAGGACCTAAGTTTTTTGCAGATATTTCAATTGTTCTGGTCCATTTTTCTTGAAGAAAAGGTGAAAAAACGCCGGATTTTTGTGCAAAACTGATTGCGTATGAGGTGCATCCGGCACCCTGAATATTAAGTGGATCAGTAAAAAATCCGTAGACCAGATTATCGGTTCCGTTTTTCCTGAACCCATCGAAGTGGTTTTGAATGGTTATACATTGTTCCTGACTTATATTCATGCGTATAAAGCCGGCTTGTATTTTTGGTTGCCTGTTTATATCTTCCAGATACTTATTCACATATTCAGTGCTCTGAATGTGTCCATCCAGATAATTGTAGGTCATGATTGAAAGACCAGCGCCACCCAATAACAAATGAACACCTCTGTAATTTTCATTCCCTGTAAATCCGGACCAGAAGTCTACTTCTTCAGTTCCTGTGGAGCATTGAACCCTGACAATGCCGTGTCCCATAGCGGATCGTTCTCTTCCGAAAAGTTTTTTTGCTATGGTTTTCTGTGCATAAGACCTTAAATATCCGAGGGTGAGTACTGTCGGATTCTTCCAATTCAATGCAGGAGCCGGCGGAACAACCATGACTTCTAATTTCCCCTGACCCTGAATTCTCAAAGGAAAATAACTGAAATTGAACAAAATCACAATGACCAAAACGAATCCCATCTTCATATTTACAAGATTTTTGGCATTTTAAGAAATGTGAAAATATTTCATTTTATTTGAAGCGCCAAACAATATTAATTTTATGTGAATTATTTTAAACTCGGATTTTTAAATCGATATGTTAATTTCCTCAATTCCCAAAAATTGAGTCTGGTCCGAAAAATCCATATTTCTCAAAACTCGCTAAAAATGTACTTTAATTTGTTGGTTTTCAATTGTTTCCCTTTAGTCTTGTGCTGACCTTTAGCATTGACGAAGCTAGCTTATCAGGATTTATGACGTCAGTAGGTTGGGCGAAAAACGATTGAAAACCAACAAATTGGACTTTTTGAGTAGACCCAACATTCACTAATTAGTGTCTGCAAGAAAACCCATGGTTTTTTCGTCTTTGATAAGAAAACGTCAAGGACAAGGCTTGTGAAGTTTTTGAAAACAAGGAGTTTACTAATTATGCGAATCAAGGGTTAAAGTGAATACTGCAGATAAGCAGGATTTTCTCACTTTTTTGCCTCGATCCTAAAGGATGAAAGCGAGAAAATCCTTTATCTTCCTTTAGGATTGAGGACAAATAAAGGATTTTCAGAGCTTTTTTCAA
>Ga0209573_1002255_pt1 | contig 25492 bp, 20 predicted proteins | sample TNRBio252014_DNA_FD_185870 | JGI IMG/M metagenome (GOLD analysis project Ga0209573, IMG submission 185870) | Wastewater treatment Type I Accumulibacter community from EBPR Bioreactor in Madison, WI, USA - TNR Reactor_6/25/2014_ DNA (SPAdes)... | ecosystem: Engineered > Bioreactor > EBPR >... | reverse complement strand
GGCCCGATGCGGGATCGCTGGGGGCTCTGACGGAGTTGGAGATTCTGCACTACGGGCCGAACGCGGCGGTGCTGGAGGGGCTGGCGTTTCCCCGGCTCGGCGAGGCGCACCTGAGCTGCGTGGGGCAGCGGGATTGCCATTGCCTGCCGGCGATGCCAGCGCTGCGGGTGCTGACGCTCTCCGGGGTGGAAAGTCTGCGCGGCATTTCGCGCTTTCCTGTGCTGCGGAATCTGGAGATCAGCGGTCCGCTGCGCGATTTGGGAGAAGTCGGGGAACTGCCTGCGCTGACCTCGCTGAAGGTGGCCACGGATCACGGCTGGCCGAGGATCGTCGAGCCGCTGGCGGCGGCACGCGAGCTGCGCTATGCGAGCTTCACCGGCGAGATGCCGCGGAACTACTGGCCGCTGGCGGCGGCGCCGAAGCTGCGAGAGCTCGATGCACCCAAGGCAGTGGGCATCGAGGGCGACGTGCAGGTGATCAATGCGGCGCTCTCGTCGTGGGACCTGGATTTTCTCGCTCCCGAGTCCTGCCCGCTCCCGCCGCTGCGCTTTCTCTTGGCAAAGAAGCCGCACCTGCAGAGGCCTCCGGCTGACGAGGTGCATCCCGACAGGGACCTCGACCCGGAGATGTTCCGGCAGGAGATCCTCTGGATGGAGCGGCGGGTGAGGGCGGCGCTGGGCGATCTGGTGGGACACTCCCATGGCTTGCAAAAATCCTCAGGTGGGCACGAACACGACACGCAACGGCGCCTCCATGTGATCATCCAGACGCAGGATCTCGCCATGCGTCTGCCGGAGGCGATCGACGTGATGCGCCGCTGCATGGCGGAATCGCCGCACGAATGGTGGTTCAACTTCTGGATCCATCTCCGGATCCCGGAGGAGTATTTCGACGAGCAGCAGAAAGTCTGGATGGAGGTGATCCGGCAGCATCGCGCGAATCGCGACGATGATATCGACTACGAGCGCCATCAACGGACCCGGCGCCACCTGATCGAGACGACCTACCTGAAACGCAGTGCGGAGGAGGAGGGCGAAGTGATCGACCCGTCGGAGTGTGCGCCGGGTCCGGATGTGGGCCCGGAGACGAGCGGAGATTTGGTCGCCGCGCGCACGAGATCGTCGAAGGGCGAGCCGGGCGAAGGCGGCGACGATTTCGAACTGCGCCCCTACGACGAGCAAGATCACAACGACGATGATGACGACGACGAGGAGGGCGGCACGGCGGTGGAGATCGATCCGAACCCGCCCGAGTCTTTCTGGGAGGATCCGAACGCCCATCCGCTCGCTGATTCCTACTGTGTGATGGGCCACCTCTCGATCGACACCTTCTGCGTGGACGAGCGATTCGCCCCGACGGCAATGTCGCTGATGCGGCGCGAGGCGATCCCGGTGGAGGAGGGGTGAGGCTGTGCCGCACGATCTCACTCGATCATCCCGCGGTCTTCATCCTCCTTTCACGGAAGGGAGCGACGGTCGTTTCATCATCACCCTGCATCCCGATCGCTTCGATCGTCCCGAATCTGAATGGAATCCCCCCCTGGCGCTGGACGAGAGAAAGCGAGCCCCTCTCGTTGCGACGGAGGAAGGGGAGCGGATTCTCCGGGCTCGAGAACGCGCTCTTCTTGGGTGTGGTCGCGCCGCCTCCTGGCCTGCCCGCTCGACGCGCAAGGTACGCCGTGATTCCCCCACGCCCGAAAAACCTCGACTCCCTCCATCGAGGGTTCTAGTCTTCCCCGATGAGAAACTCCCCCGTCTCACCTCGAAGTTTCCCGTTTTCCGGTCGGATCGCTCTTTTCCAAGGTTTCCTACTGGTCTTCCTCACCACCGCGCCGATACCCTCCGGGGCGCTTCCCTTCGATGGGCGGACCCCGGGGAACAAGCTGACCGCTTCGGACGCGCAGGACGGAGATCAATTCGCCACGTCCGTGGCGGCATCGGAGGAGTTTATTGCCGTCGGAGCGATCTTCGAAGACGGAGAGGGCATCTCCAGCGACAACTTCGGTTCCGTCTACGTCTATGATGCGACGACCGGCGAGGAGCTGATGAAACTGCAAGCCTCCGACCCGGGTGCCGGGGACCGTTTCGGCCATGCCGTGGCGATATCGGGGAATCTGCTCGTCGTCGGGGCCTTGTTCGAGGACGGATCGGGAATATCGAGCGACAATTTCGGGGCGGCATATGTGTTTGATCTCACGACCGGTGAAGAGCTCTTCAAACTACAGGCCGCGAGTCCCGGCATAGGCGATCGCTTCGGGGAAGCGGTGGGGATCTCGGGTCGCCATGTCGTCGTGGGTTCGCAGTATCAGGATTGGGGAGGTGTTTCCAACGCGCAGCGGGGAGCCGCCTACTTCTTCGACCTCGACGATCCGGTGGTGCCGAATCCGATATTTCCGAAGGAGCTTCGGGAGAATGAAAAATTTGGCTCGTCCGACCTCCAGGATGGCGATCAATTCGGCCATTCCGTCGCCGTTTCCGGTGGTCTCGCGATCGTGGGTGCCCTCAACGAGGACGGCACGGGCAGCATCGCTGCGCAGCGGGGTGCGGCCTACGTCTTCCGTCTTCCCTCGTGCGAGCAATGGCGGAAGCTGACTCCGACGGATCCGGCGGACGGCGACCGCTTCGGGAAATCGGTGGCGATTGAAAATGATCTGGTGTTGGTCGGAGCCGATTCCGAGGACGGGAGCGGCAGCGACCGGGGGGCGGCTTATCTGTTCAGTCTCAACTCCGGGAACCAGATCCACCAATTCAGATCTTCGGATACGGAAGATGGGGACGAGTTCGGAACCTCCGTGGCGCTTTCAAGCGGGATCGCCTTGGCGGGGGCTCCGCTCGAAAATGGAGAAGGGGCGCAAGACTGCCAACGCGGTGCCTTTTATGCCTTCGATGCGGTGACGGGAGCCGAGTTGGAGAAGTTTGTCGCGTCCGATACCGCGGATGGCGACCAGCTCGGCTTTTCCGTTGCCTTGGCCGGTCGTGTCGCAGTGGCGGGAGCCCACCTGGAAAATGGCGAGGGATCGAACCGGGGTGCGGCGTATGTGTATCACACGCCTCTCTACCAGCCCGATGTCCGGATCGGCCGGCATCCCTCGGGCGGGATGGGGGACGGGCTTTACAACACGACCGGCGCGGGCCAGACCTTGTCGCTAATCTCCCGGAAATTGAAGCGGGGCAACGTTTGGGTCGCCATCGAAAACGACGGCGATCGGGACGACGGTTGCGTGATCACCGGCAGTCCCGGAGATCGTTTTTTCGCGGTGAGCTATTTCCAGCGTGCGGGATCATTCCGTTCGAATGTCTCCGCCGCAGTGATCGCGGGAGTCCATGAAGAGCCAAGTGTATTGCCCGGTGAAGCCGCACGTTCCCTTTCCATGGAAATGACTCCCTTGAGAAAACTGAAAAAGACGAAAAAGGGGCGGTCATTCATCCTGCGTAAGACTTACCGTGGAGGTGTCACCGCCGTGTCGGGCACCTTGTCCCACCGATCGGATCGTGTCGGAGTGGTGGTGCAGGCTCGGTGAGGCGCTTTGCCGGGAAGCTTCCCGTCGATGCGGGCCCGTTCCCTTCGGAAGGGGAATCCAGGTCTTCGCCTAGGATGTGGTCGATCCGCACGATTTCACACGATGATCACGCGGTCTTCATCCTCCTTTCACCGAGGCATCCGAAGTTCGTTTCATCACCCTGCATCCCGATGAAACGACACCCCATGCCCATGAACCTTGCGAAGTGGATCCACCATTTCGGAACGGCCAACCGCCTCGATCGTCCCGAACCCGAATGGGATCTGCCTCTCGTGCTGGACGAGGGGAAGCGGACCGCTCTCGCCGCGACCCTCGCCCAATATCAACTCGGAGACGGTGGCGGCCCCTGTCGCCTGATCGCCCGCGATGCGGAGCGACTCCGTGCCTCGGACGAAGAGGTCAGAAAGGTCATCGATCTCTGGTTCGCGGAGGAGGCGGAACATTCGCGCCTGCTCGCCGGGGCGGTGCGCCGGCTCGGCGGCACCTTCGTCGAAGACAGCCTCGCTTTCCGTCTTTTCAACCAATGCCGCCGGGCCTTCGGTGCCCGGTTCGAGATGATGGTGCTGCTGATCGTGGAGATCGTCAGCACGGCGTACTACCGGCTCGTCCGGAAATCCTGCGGGGATGTGCCTGTCAGACAAATGTGCCGGCTGATCCTGCGTGACGAGGCCGGCCACATCGCATTCCACCGCGAGCGCCTCTCGGCGTGCCATCCCGAGGGGGTCTCGTGGCGATGGACGGCGGCTTTCTTTTTCCTGGGCGCGGGGTGTGCGGGATTCCTCTGGCTCAGTCACGGCCGATGGCTCCGTCGGCTCGGGGTCCGGGCGAAAGAACTGTTTTCCCTGAGTCGGCAGGGGCTCGTCCACTTTCATCGACGGCTCCGGTATTCGGCCAGGAGCCGAGCCAGGCAGGGTGTGGTGGGGGAGGAAAAAGGATTCTCGCTCCATCATCTCTCTGGGATGTAGGGTACCTTTCCCCATGCCCTCCATCTTCACCCGCATCCTCCGTGACGAACTCCCCGCCAGCTTCGTCCATCGTGATCCGCAGGTCGCGGCCTTTCTCGACATCCAGCCACTCACGCCGGGGCACACGCTCGTGGTACCGGTGATGGAGGTGGCGGGGCTGTCTGATCTGCCGCCGGAGATCCTCACGCGGATCACCGCACTCGGTCAGGAAATCGGTAAGGCGATCCGGACGGCGGATCCCTCGGTGACGGGGATCAATTGGCTGCTCTGCGACGGCCCTGATGCGGGACAGGAGGTGCCGCATGTGCATCTTCATGTCATTCCGCGGCGGAAAGGTGATGGATTGCGCCTCGGGGGAAAAAGCTCGAAAGCGGAGCGCGCCGAGCTCGATCGCTGGGCCGGGGAAATCGGGCAGCAACTGAAGTCCCGCTGATACGCGCAGGGGAATCCCGCGATGTGGGATTAGGGGCTTGGTCACGCTTCCTGGTTTGATGGCAAATCCTTTTGAACATCCGCCATACAGCCATGAAAACTCCGACCCTGCTCCCGACGGGGCGAGCCTGCGCCTCCGCGACCGCCCTGTTTCTTTTTCTCACCGCCACTTCCGGCTACCCGCAACGGGGCGTCATCATTCCGGCGCAGTCCTCGAGTTCGCTCGACGAATCGACTTCGGTGGTGACCGCCCCGACTCCGAACGCGCCTGTCGCGCCGCTCAGTTCCCAGATCCGCGACAAGTCGAACGTCTCGCAGGTCACGGTGCCCACCTCGACTCCGGGAAAGGGCAACGTCTCCTCCGTGAGTGAACGCGTCGCCACTCCGGCCACGGACACCAATGTTGTCGCCATCCAGCGGGTCGAGGTGACGCCGCCCCCTCTCGATGTGGCGACGATCAAACGTCTTGCTGAGCTGCGCGATGAGCTCGGTGTCGCCGAGTCGGCCGCGAAAGCGCGGATCAACCTCCCCGCCAACGATCTCTTCGTCGCCGGCAAGGAAACGAGGATCGAACCCCTCGCCGAGCCAGCCCTCGAATCGGTCGTGGAGTATCTCGAGAGGACGCTCAAGAAAAACGTTACCGTGAGATCGCTCTACGATCCGCTTGAGGAGGGAGGAAAGGAGAGGGCTTGGTCCCGCACGCTAGCCCTCATCGACTGGCTCAAGTCGAACAGCTCGCTTGAGCCCGACCTGCTCAAAGCGACGAGTCCTGAAGTCCTCACGAAGGCAACACCGAAGGCCCTCTCGCTGAACATCGGCGAAGTGGAATTCGTGAACCGGATCGAGCTGCACCTCGAGTGAGGGATCAGCGATCCACCGCGACGATTCCTTCCGCCGTCTCCTGTTGGAGGCGCAGTTGGCCGCAGGCGGCGGAAATATCGTGGCCCTTCTCGCGCCGCAGGGTCGCGACGACACCGGCGCGAGTGAGGACTTGGAGAAAGGCTTCCTGCTGCGCTTCGGTCGGTCGGCTCCAAGGCAGCCCCTCGACGGTATTATAAGGGATCAGGTTGACTTTGGCATCGAGTCCCTTGGCCCGCTTCGCGAGCAGGCTCGCCTGGGCCAGAGAGTCGTTGACCCCTTCGATGAGGATGTATTCGAGGGTGATCTTCTGCTTTTTCTTCTCGCGCCAGACCTCGAGCGCTTCAAAAAGCCGCGCGATCGGATACTTCTTGTTCACCGGCATGATCTGATCCCGCACCTCGTCGCTGGCACCGTGGAGCGAGATGGCGAGACGGATCTGGATGGGGAGTTCGGCGAGCTTCTCGATCTGAGGGGCGAGGCCGCTGGTGGAGACGGTCATGTGGCGCGCCCCGATGTTCAGACCCCACGCGGCATTAAGAATGGTGATGGCCTTGGTCAGCCGGGTGAAGTTGGCGAGCGGCTCGCCCATGCCCATGAAGACAAGATTGCGCACCGACTCACCCGATTCCTCCTCGGCCGCCATGACCTGGCCAACGATTTCCTCCACCTCGAGATTGCGGGTGAAGCCAGCGAGACCGCTCGCGCAGAATTTGCAATCGTAGGCGCAGCCGACCTGGCTGGAGACGCAGAGGGTGATGCGATCGCTCTGCCCGCCGTCGAAATGGACATTGGCGGGGATCTTCACCGTCTCGACGAGGCGGCCGTCGTGGAGGCGGAAGAGAAACTTCTGGGTGGTGTCCTTCGATCCGGTCAGCCGCACCACCGGAAGGCGTTCAATGGAAAAGGCGGTTTTCAGCTCTTCGCGGAGAGCCTGGGGCAGGTTCGACATCTCGTCCCAGGTCTTCACCCGCTTTTGGTAAAGCCATTCGACGATCTGCTTCGCCCGGAATTTGCTCTGGCCGCGCGCCTCCGCCCACTCGACCCAATCGTCGAGGGTGAATCCAAAGGCGGAGGGAAGTCCTGCTGAGGGCATGAGAGGGAGGAGGAGCCTTCCAACTAACCACCGATCTGGCGCTTTGGCAGGTGCAATCTCGGCGAGGAAACGCTTTGGCAGGGCTCCATCATTTCCGGGATATCTTAAAAACTTCCTTTAGAATTATAAAATTTTTAGATTATTGATTGCATTACCATAAAAGCCGTAATAAAATACATTATGGAAAAGCTAAATATTAGAATTCTCTCCGTCGTCATCGCTTCCGTTCTGGTTGCGACCTCCACCATCGCGACTGCTGGCACCGGCTACCGCTTCAGTTCGAAGTCGCCCGTTCCCAAGGCTCCGATCGCCTCCAGCGCCCACCGCGGTTATGTCTTCGGTTACGGCGGCTTTGTCTTTGGATCGAGCTGGGAAAACACCGGCGCGTTCGACATGTCGGATCCGGCCTGGATGGCTCACTGCCCGACCGGTATGCATGCCAACCCGGGTTTTGACCCCGCCAACATCCCGATGGACTGGGATCTCGACAATGGCTGGTCCTTCGGTGGTGGTATCGGCCGCTACTCCGGTCTCTTCGGCGGTAGCCGTTTTGAACTGGAAGGTTCCTACCTGAGCAACGGAGTGGATTCGCTCCAATATGCCGGCTTTGCCCTTCCCGCGAACTTCGACATCTCGACGAAGACGGCCATGGTGAATTACCTCAAGGAAGTGCCCTTCGGCTCCGCGACCGGTTACTTTGGTGGTGGTATCGGCTGGGCCTGGACGAGCATGGATGGCGACATCGACACGATCAACTACGGTTCCACCGACGACGGCTTCGCCTGGCAGCTCATCGCCGGTATCGATTTCCCGATCACCGAGAGACTCGCCCTCTTCACGCAGTATCGTTACCTCGTCCTCGACGATCAGACCTTCACGACCGACTTCGGCGACTTCAGCAACACCACGGACGAAAACCCGACGAGCCACTCTGTGCTGGTCGGCGCCCGCGTCTCGTTCTGATCCTCTTCACCTCTTCACCCCGAACTTTTCCAAACCAGCCCTGTCCGCGGATTGCCCGTGGACAGGGCTTTTTGTTTGTCCGTAATTCCCCGCGCTTGAACTACGCCGACTCCATCGACTGGCTTTACGGGACCCAGACCTTCGGGATCAAACTGGGCCTGGAGAATCCCCGCACCCTCGTCTCCTCGCTCGCGATCGATCCCGATGACCCGGGGCCCGCGATCCTCCACGTCGCCGGGACGAATGGAAAAGGCTCCGTCTGCGCCGTGACGGAGCGCATTCTCCGCGACGCCGGGATCAAGACGGGCCTGTTCACTTCGCCCCATCTCGTCACCTACCGCGAACGCATCCGGGTGAACGGGACGATGATCGCGGAGGAGACCGTCGCCGAGGGATTGAGCGAGCTGCGCTCTCGGACCTATCTCTGTGAAAACCATCCGACCTTCTTTGAGCTTAGCCTCGCCCTCGCCATGGGGCATTTTGTCAGGGAGCGGTGCGAGGTCGTTATCCTCGAGACCGGCATGGGCGGACGCCTCGATGCGACCAACGCCCTGCAATCGGATCTCTGCGTCATCACTTCGATCGGCCTCGATCACCAGCAGTGGCTCGGGGAGACGATCCGCGAGATCGCCGCGGAAAAAGCAGGCATTCTGAAAGAGGGCGTGCCCGTCATCATCGGCGATCTCCATCCCGAGGCCCGGGACGTCGTCGGTCGTCGCGCCCTAGCCCTCGGCATCCCGTGCGTTGAGGCCCACCCGCTGCCGGACGATTGGGAGACGGGATTGAAAGGACCTCACCAGCGCGACAACGCCGCCCTTGCCGTCGAGGCCGCCTGCCGGCTCGAAGGCGAACGGCTCACGCAAGAGGGCATCCGCCGCTCCGTCGCCACGGCGCACTGGCCGGGGCGATTCCAGCGGATCGACGACTCGCTCTTCCTCGACGGGGCCCACAATCCCGCCGCCGCCGAGGTCCTTTGCCGCACGTGGCTGGAGGAATGTGGCGACGAAAAAGCCCATCTCGTCTTCGGAGCAGTCGGCTCAAAGGACATCGCGGGAGTCTTCCGGGCACTGCTGCCGGTCTTGGCATCCGTCTCGTTCATCCCGGTGAAGTCGGAACGACGCCTCACTGTCGAGGAAATGAAGGGTTTCCTCGCGGAGGCGGGTGGTGGCGGTTTGCCGCAGGCCGAGTTCGAGTCCCTTCCCGATGCCGTCGCCAGCGCACGGGCACGGGGAGGCAAAACGCTCGTTGCCGGTTCCCTATTTCTTATCGGCGAGGCCCTCGGGCATTTTCTCGGCGAGCGCTTCGAGGTGAGCTTACAGTAGTCGATCGCGACGATGATCTATCTCGACAACAACGCCACGACCCGCCTTGCCCCCGAGGTGCTCGAGTCGATGCGTCCCTGGCTCGAGGAGGCCTATGGCAATCCCTCGGCCGGCTACCGTTTCGGTCGCGAGGCCCGGCGCGCCGTCGATCAGGCCCGCGGGCAGGTCGCCGCTCTCATCGGTGCCGAGGTGGAGGAGATCGTTTTCACCAGCGGAGGCACGGAGTCGAACAACACGGCGATCCGTTCCGCCCTTGCCCTGCGCCCGGATCATCGTGCCATTCTCACTTCGACGGTCGAACATAGCGCTGTTGAGGAGGTGGTGAAAAACCACGAGTCAACAGGGTATGAAGCCAGATACAACCCTGTCGACTCCCTGGGCCGTCTCGACCTCGATGCGTGGAAGGCGAATCTCGCGAAGGGCGGCGTCGCCTTCGCCAGCCTCATTTGGGCGAACAACGAAACGGGCGTGATCGGTCCACTCGCCGAAGCCTTCGCCCTCGCTGCTGAGCACGATGTCTATTGCCACAGCGACGCGGTCCAGGCCGTCGGGAAGATCCCTGTGCGGGTCGACGAACTGCCTTTGCACGCCCTCTCCATTTCCGCCCACAAGCTGCACGGACCAAAAGGGATCGGGGCGCTCTGGCTGAACCGGCGCGCCCGTTTTCTGCCCCAGTCGCTCGGCGGGGGACAGGAACACGAGCGCCGCTCCGGCACTGAGAACGTGCCCGCCATCGTCGGCTTCGGCGTGGCTGCCGATCTCGCCTCCCGGGCAATCGAGTCGCGCCGAGCCATCGCCGCCCTCCGCGATCGTTTTGAACGCGGAGTGAGCGAGGCATTGCCCGGCGTCGAAATCAACGGCGATCCGGACGGGCGTCTCCCGAATACGAGCAATCTCTATTTTCCCGGCGTTGATGGCGAGGGACTCCTCATCCTCCTCGACGAGGCGGGGGTCTGTTGCTCGCCCGGCTCGGCCTGCAGCACCGGACAGGTGAAACCAAGCCGCATCGTCCGCGCGATGGGCCATTCCAACGCGAGAGCCCGCGCCAGCGTGCGGTTTTCGCTTTCACGCTTCACCACCGCGGAGGAAATCGACGCGGCCGTGAGCGCCGTGATGAAGGCGGTCGGGAAGCTGAGGGTGGTGTTGCCGGGGAGGAATTAGAACGGACACCGGTTCTCAAAAGGGATGGCCATTCCGGTCTTTACTTGGGAATGGCAATTCGATAAACACATCGGCATGAAACGTCCGATCCTTCTCGTTGCCGTGGTCATTTCGGTGATCGTTCTTCTCCTGTTCGGAGGGTATTGGTTTCTCAGTTCCGCCACCGAGGCGGGCATAAGAAGCTATTTTGCGGGAGCGCATCCTTTCCAGGGGGCGAAGATGGATCTGTCGACCTACGAGAAGGGATTCTTCAAGAGCCGCGCCACTTCCTCCGTCAACTATGGATCGGAGGAGGAATCGATCCGGCTCGTCAATGAGATCTATCACGGACCGCTGGCCTTCACTCCCAATGGAATGAAAATCGGGACCGCCCACGTCATCACGACACTGGATATCGAGTCGCTCCCTGAAGAGACCCGCAAGGAAGTGGCGGAAATCTTCGCCGGGAAGGAACCGCTTGTCATCACCACCGACGCTTCCTTCGGAGGAAACCGGACTTCGAACATCACGCTCGCGGCCGTCAATCATGATAAAGATGGCAGTGAAATCCGCTTCGATGGGGGAACGGGCCGGATTGAAGCCTCCGCCGACAATTCGCGTATCGAAGGCCAACTCACGATTCAGCCGGTTTCGGTGCGGATGGATGACGACGGAAGTTCTGTTCGGATCCGGATCGATCAGAGCCACGCCCAGTTCAAAAACGCCTCCGAGGCGGTCGCCCTCGAGGCCAACATCGGCGCGATGAAGTTCTCCACGAAGGAGGAGGGCGACCAGGGCTTTGAAATCGGAGGCCTTGAGATCCGATCCAGCTTTTCACCTGCGGCGCCGGATTCCAAGGTGATGTTGGGCAGCGGAACATTCACCGTCCCCACCTTCAAAGTCGAGTGGACCGAAGAGGGAACCGCCGGAAAGGGGAGTGCCGAGATGAAGGGAATGTCGATCGAGGTGCGATCGAGTGAGGCGAACGGCCTCGTCACGACCACCTCCGACTACCAGGTCGATTCCCTCGCGATCGCTTCCTCCGCGCTGGAATCGCCGATGCCCTATCTGGATGAACTCGGCAAAGGGATGCAGTTCACCGCCAAGGCGACCTTGCCGCGGGAGATTCTCGAGGATTTCGGAGCGTTCCAGGAGTCGTTGAACGCGTCGGCGGGGGCAGGGTCATTTGCTTCTTCCGATCTGTCGGAGGATCAGGCCCGGGAAATGTTCCAGCTCGTTGAAAAGGCCGTCCGGAAGATCGGAGCCGGCACCGGTTTCGAGATGCAGATCAGGGCCGGATCCGCCGAGGGTGGATCGCGCGCGACCCTCGCCTACAGTTATCAGGGGGCAAGACCTCTCACCGCCCAGAAAACCTACATCGAGGTGATCGAGAATTCGGAAGTCCGGCTCGAGGCCAGGATCCCGAAGTCCTATTTCGAATCGAGTCCCGAGATGGCCGGGCAGGTGCAGGGCATCCTCGCGATGGGTGCGATCAAAGAGGACGGGCCGAACTACGCGAGTGTTCTCGCTTTGAAGGCCGGCCAGCTCACTGCCAATGGCGAACCGTTCCCCTTGCTCGAGAATTTCCTCCCGCTTCTCTCCCAGGAGATTCCATGGGATGCGATTTTCGCCGGAATGCAGGCCGGAGCCGCCGCCCGTGCCGATGGTGGACTCGGGGATTCCGATTCCCCCGAAGCCGGCAACCAGTGAGGGACGAGCGCGCGTCACCCTTGGCGCTGCCTCGCGGATCGGGAGGGTCCCGGTTCCCGTTTGGCCCGCCCCGCATTAACGTTTGACCATCCCGCCCTTTGCGCGGAACCTACGCGCTCCAAAAACTTAGAGAATAAAAGAGATGGCAGCAAAAATCTATACGGACAAGGACGCGGACCTCGGGGTGCTGAAAGGCAAGACCTGTGCCGTGATCGGCTTCGGCTCACAAGGCCACGCGCACGCGCTCAACCTCAAGGACAGCGGCGTCAAGGTCATCATCGGCCTCTACGCCAACAGCCAGTCCCGCGAGGTCGCAAAGGAATTCGGATTCGAGGTGATGGACACGGCGGACGCGGTCAAGGCCGCCGACGTCATCTTCATCGCCACTCCCGACACCAAGATCGCCGGCATCTTCGAGAAGGACATTGCGCCGAACCTCAAGAAAGGCCAGACCCTCCTCTTCAGCCACGGTTTCGCCGTGCACTTCAAGACGATCACCCCTCCGGCCTTCGTCAACGTGATCATGGTCGCTCCCAAGGGACCCGGCCACATCGTGCGCCGCCAGTTCGTCGAGGGCAAGGGTGTTCCCTCGCTCATCGCCATCCACCAGAATCCCGGCAAGGACGCGAAGAAGATCGCCCTCGCCTGGGCCAAGGGCATCGGCGGCACCCGCGCCGGCGTCTTTGAAACCGACTTCAAGGAAGAGACCGAGACCGACCTCTTCGGCGAGCAGACCGTCCTTTGCGGAGGTGTCAGCCAGCTCATCACCGCTGCCTACGAGACCCTCGTCGAGGCCGGTTACCAGCCCGAGATGGCCTACTTCGAGTGCCTCCACGAGCTGAAGCTCACCGTCGACCTCATCAACGAATCCGGCATTTCCGGGATGCGTTTCTCCATCTCCGACACCGCCGAGTATGGCGACCTCACCACGGGCCCGACCATCATCGATGCCTCGGTGAAGAAGCGCATGCAGAAGGCCCTCAAGAACATCCAGAGCGGCAAGTTCGCGAAGGGATGGATCGAGGAGTCGAATGCCGGCGGCAAGAACTTCAACAAGCTCCGCAAGGAAGGCCAAGTCCACGCCATCGAGAAAGTCGGTGCCCGTCTCCGCGGACTCATGCCATGGATCAAGAAGCGCGCCACCAAGGGAGCGCAGGCTTCCTACCATTGATCCTTCCGGACGGAAGTTCGATTTCGCGAAAACCGGAGCGGTTCACCGCTCCGGTTTTTTTGTGGGCCGGCGGTTTTCTCGTAGTGGTGACCTCCGGGTCGCCACTGTGCTGTAAGGAACTTGGATGGGAATGGTGAAGAATTTCAACGCGAATGGGGGAGGGAATGGAACGCGAATGGCCGCAAATGCCCCTTCAGTGGTGACCTCCAGATCGCCACTGCAGTTTGTCATGGCAAACACGGGTGGCGACCGGGAGGTCACCACACCGGAATGAATCGATCTTTCATCACGTCCATTGCGGCGGCGGGCTGATCGGCTTATTCTGGGCGACCCGTATGAAGTTCCGCCCTATTTCCGCCCGGTTTGCCCTTGTGCTTCTCACACTCACCGGCGCGGCATTGCCGGCGGTCTCGCAGGACAAGCTGAATGTCGTCTTCATCCTCGCCGACGACCTCGGGTATCAGGATGTCGGCTTCAACCAGCCCGGCGGATTCTACGAGACGCCGCACCTCGACAGCCTCGCCGCCAGCGGCATGGTCTTCACCGACTTCTACGCCGCTTCACCGGTCTGTTCGCCGACGCGTGCGAGCATCCTCACCGGCAAATCTCCCGCCCGCCTCGGCACGACCAATTTCTTCACCGGCCAGCGCGCCGGCAAATTCGATGCAGCCGATTTCGAGACCGAACTCGCCCTCTCCGAAGTGACCTTGGCCGAGGCCTTCCAGGAGGCCGGCTATCGGACCGGCCACATCGGCAAATGGCACCTTGGCGGCAACGGTGCCCTTCCGACCGATCAGGGATTCGAGGTGAATCGCGGCGGCGGTGAAAACGGACTGCCCCACAGCCATTTCTCGCCTTACAAAAACGTCACGAACCTGCCCGCTGGTCCCGATGGCGAATACCTCACCACCCGCCTTGCCGAGGAGTCCGTGACCTTCATCGAAGAGTCCGCCAAGGCGAACCATCCCTTCTTCCTCAATCTGAGTTTCTATGCGGTTCATACACCTCTACAGGCCCCCCATGAGCTGATCGACAAATACGAAAAGAAAGCCGCCGCTCTCGGGCTCAATGTCGAAGAAGGTCGCTTCGATCCCGGCCGCGAGCGCCAGGTCTGGCCTGGCACCCAGGAGCCACGCACCGTGCGCATCCGGCAGGACCACGCCATCTACGCCGCCATGGTCGAGAGCCTGGACTCCGCCGTTGGTCGTGTCCTCGCCAAGCTCGATGAACTGAATCTGCGCGACACCACCGCGATCGTTTTCACCTCAGACAACGGTGGCGTCTCCACCTCCGAGGGTCTGCCTACTTCCAACCTTCCTTACCGCGGCGGCAAAGGCTGGATCTACGAAGGCGGCATCCGCGTGCCCACGGTCGTGCGCTGGCCGGGGGTCGCCTCGCCCGGCACCCGCTGCACCGTCCCTGCCGTCAGCACCGACTTTTATCCGACCCTGCTCGAGATGGCCGGACTGCCCGCCAAGCCCGACCAGCACGTCGACGGCGTCAGCTTCGTGACCCTCCTGCGCAATCCCTTCGCGAAGTTCGACCGCGGTCCTATCTTTTTCCACTACCCGCACTACTCGAATCAGGGCGGCTTCCCCGCCAGTGCGGTGCGTCAGGGCAATCACATCCTCATCCAGGATCTTGAGGACGGGGCTTACGAACTCTACGACTTGCCCACCGATCCCCAGCAGCACAACAATCTTGAGCAACTTGAGAGTAGTCTTGTCGAGGAGTTCTCGGCTTTGTTGAACGACTGGCGGAAGGAAGTCGGGGCCAAGCCGTTGAAGAAGAGCTCGACGAGCGGGGCGGAGCCGCCGGTGTTGTGGTGAGGAGGGGCAGGAAGATGTGTGTGAGTTTGGCGACAAGCTACCCCGGAGGGATCATTGGGATCTTCTCTGGAATCGCAGGTATCGCTCTTCTGGGAGCTTCTCTCCTCTCCCTTTTTGTGGGAGGGGTTTTTCCCATTGTGATTCATACCATACAAAGGCGCACATGCTTTCGGGTGGCCAAGGCTCTCGCAGTCATAGCGATGGCATTTCTTTTTGGTTCGTGCCTTTGGACTTTTTTCGAGACTCTTCATCTAACGAATCTGCATAACTCAATCGACGGCACGTTCGACCTTTGGATTGTGACAATGGCCGCGCTCCTGACGTGGGTGGGGTGCGGAATTCTCCTGAGAAACTCTAAATCGTCTTGAATTGACCCAAGAGATTGCTGGATCGGAATTCGACGAATTCTGACTCAAATCGGTGGTGCCGGCCATTCAAGGAGCGGGGTCGCCCCGGCCCCGGTGGACATCTTTGATCTTTCGACGGGGCCGAGGGCGACCGCGCTCCTTGGTTTCACTGCTTTTGGATCACAACTTCACCTCACCGGCCCACTCCAGATTTTCCAGATACCACGCCACGGTCTGATCGAGGCCTTCATCTAGATCGATCTCGGGTTCCCAGCCGAGCACGGCCTTGGCTTTGGTGATGTCGGCGGCGGTGTCCTGCATCTCGGAAGCGCTCATCGGCTGCCAGACGATCTCGGCTTTTTTGCCGAGGCGGTCTTCGATCTTGCGGATGAAGTCGAGAAGGGAAATCGGAGTCTTGCCGCCGCCGAGATTGATGACCTCGTGTCCGGCCTTGCCGTCTTCACCCATCGGTTTACCCGCGAGGATGGTGCCGCGGGCGATGTCGTCGACGTAGGTGAAGTCGCGCGTCTGTGAGCCGTCGCCGAAGACGGTGATGGGGGTGCCTTCGTGGATCCACTTGATGAAGCGGAAGGGCGCCATGTCGGGTCGTCCCGCCGGTCCGTAGACGGTGAAATAACGGAGGATGGAAACGTCGATCCCGTAGAGGTGATGGTAGGTGTAGGAGAGGACCTCGGCGGCTTTCTTCGACGCGGCGTAGGGCGAGAGCGGTTTCTCGACGGGCAGGTCCTCGCGGAAGGGCATGGGCTGTCCGGCATAGAGCGAGGACGTCGAGGCAAGGACGAGCTTGCCGCAGCCGTGACGGTGCATCAGCTCCATCAGGTTCAGCGCGCCCTGCGCGTTCGAACGAAGGTAGACGTGCGGATCCTCGATGCTGTAGCGGACTCCGGCGCGGGCCGCGAGATTGAAGATGGCGTCGAAACGGTTCGCGGAGAACACGGGCTCGAGCTCGTAGAGATTCTCGATGTCGGCCTCGACGAAGGTGAAACCCTCGCGTCCCTCGAGCGAAGCGAGGCGGTGGCGCTTCATGCGGATGTCGTAGGCGTCGTTCAGATTATCGAGGCCGACGACCTCGATCCCCTGGTCGAGGAGGAGTTTCGAGACGCGCGAAGCGATGAAGCCGGCGGTGCCGGTGACGAGGACGGTTTTCATCAGGGGGAGTCGGGGTGGCGGATGGCGCCCTTGATGGCCTTGATGTCGGCGCTCTCGATGGTCTCGACAAGCGAATAATCGCACCGGCGCAGCACGTAAATGATAGAGCTGGAGTTCTTGCGATGGCGGCGCTCCATTTTGCGGCCGCCGCAGAGGTAGATGTGATCGTCGTCGTGGGCGATGCCTTTGCAAAAGGCCTCCTCGGCATCGTGCTCGAAAACGAGCTCACCCTCGACCATGAGCCCGGATCGGTAGGGGTGCTTGACCCGCTTGCCCTTGCTCGAGGTCGCACAGATCGCGATCTTTTTGCCGTCGAGGAACTGGAAATCGTGGATCTCCCAGCCGAATTCGAAGCGCTCGATCTCATCAAGGTCGGCATCAGTCACGAGCACTCCGCTGTTGGCGTATTGCGTCGTGGTGAGCCAGTTCAACGAAATATAAAAACGATCGCCCTCCCTCACGATGTGGTTGAGGTGATTGTAGTTCTTCTTGTATTCCACCTTCCGCCGTGGGTCGGATGGCGTCACCTGATGAATGCGGGCGAGGCGCAGGTCGGGTTCGAAGAGCCAGATCTGGTTGTCCTTCGTTGCGGTCAGGTAGAGAAACCCGTCGACGAAGGACATCTGGTGGAAATCGGGCGTCGGCTCGTAGAGGCGGGTCTGGGCAAGCTTGGAAAAGTCGTCGAGCCGCAAATGGTAGACGCGGCTGAGGCTGGCGACGTAGAGATGCGGGCCGACCGCCTCGATCCCCATCATCGCCTCGTCGTCGGAGCTGCGGAAGACACAGCGATGCTCCCGCGTCACCGTGTCGAAGGCGACGACCTGGCCGCCTTCGGTGGCGAGAAGCAATTGCGACATGACGAGGCGGAGGGGCGATAATCAGAGCGTCACCTTCGCCCCGTTGTTGCGGGCGCTTTCGTAGATCGCGCAAATGAGGGCGACGGCGCGGCGGGCCTCGCGTCCATCGACGCTGGGGGAGCGGCCTTCGCGGATCGCGCCGACGACGTCCTCGAAATTCCGCATGTGGCTCTCGAAATTGATGGCCTTGGGATCGTTCGCTCCGAGACCCTTGCCCACGCTGCCCTGCATCAGCTCGGCGCGGACGGTCTCATCCTGCGCGGCCGGTTCGGCGAAGTCCCAGACGCGGAATTTTTCATCCGCGAGGAAGGCGGAACCCTGGTCACCGCAGATCTGCACCTCGGCTGGATGGCCCGTCGAAGACCAGCAGGCGGTCGAGCCCTGGATGACGCCGCGAGCCCCGCTCGCGAATTCGAGAATGGCGACGGCCGTGTCCTCGACCTCGATCCCGCTGTGGGCGAGACAGGCGGTGGAGGCGGAGACCGAAACGACGTCACCGGCGAGGTAGAGGAGCTGGTCGACGAGGTGGATGGACTGGTTCATCAGGGCGCCGCCGCCGTCGAGGGCCCAGGTGCCGCGCCAGGCACCGGAGTCGTAGTAGGCCTGGGTGCGCCACCATTTCACGTAGGCGTCGCAGAGGGTGAGGCGACCGAAACGACCGGCATCGACCGCCATTTTGAAATGCTCCATCGCCGGATTGAAACGGCGGTTGAAGATCCCCGAGAGGGTCACGCCGGCCTCGTCGCAGGCGATGATCATCTGGTCGATCCGTTCGGGTGTGACCTCGAGGGGCTTTTCACAAATGACGTGTTTGCCGGCCTTCGCCGCGGCGAGCGCGGGCTCGAGGTGCGCGCCGCTCGGAGTGGCGATCGTCACGATCTCCAGCTCGGGGTCGGAAAGGAAGGCATCGAGATCGGTGTAGCCCTTCCCTCCATGCTCGGCGACGAGGGCCTCGACGGCGTCGGCACGGCGGCCGAAGAAGGAATGCAGCTCGCCCCCCTCCATGGCATGGATGGCCTTGGCGTGGAAGTTGGCGATCATGCCGGCTCCGATGATTCCGAATTTCATGGTGGGTGTCTGGGGGGCTGGGGGTGGAAAGGGGTAGAATCACGCCGCCCGGCGGTTTTTCGAGTAGAAACCGTAGGATCCGAGCAGGAAAAGCACCACGAGGACGACGAGCCCGATCGTGCCGACGGGAATTCCGTCGACCTCTTTGCCGCGCAGCGCCCAGATCGAGCCGAAGGTGGCGACGCCCGTGGCGAAGATCATCAGGGTGTTCAGGGCGATGCGTTTCCCGCCGCGGGGCATGGCCTCGCCGAGGAGTTTGGGCGAATTCATGAGGAGGAGGAAGGTGAAATAGGCGATCGGGAGGAGCGAGGCCCCGATCACCGAGGTGGGCACGGCGAGTTTGGCGCGCGACTGGTCGTTCCAGATCAGCGGGAAACACACGCCGATGATCCCGGGGAGGAGGCTGCCGAGGAAGTGGAGCTTGCGGTCGCCCGGCCGCCCGAGGGCCTCGCAAAGGCAGAATCCGTTGATGAGCATCAGGATGATGATGGTGGAGAGCGCCATCCCGAGCACGCCGACGCCGAAGACGATGCGTCCGACCCCTTCGCCGGCGAGGGCGGAGAGGGATTTGGCGAGGTCGGAATCCTTCCGCGACACGAGCATCGCGGCGACCTTGCGATCGGCGAGGGGAAGGGCCTCGCGCAGTTCGGTGACCTTGGCGGGACGCTCCGCTTCGGGGAGGGACGCGATTTCATCGGCGAAGCGGACCTTCACGAAACGGTCGGCGACTCCGTTGAAGCTGCCCGCCTTGGCCGCGATAACGGTGCCGTCGGCGGCGAGGATGTCGTCGGTTTTTCCGTGGAACTGGCTCGCCGCGGCAATGACGATGCAGCTCGTCGCGAGGAAGAAAGGCACGAAGAGCCCGATCCCGAGATCGGTCATGGCGAGGCCGCGGTGCTCGGGGGTCCAGCCCTTGCGGAGCATCGAGTAGGGGAGGAGGAAGGTCATGTTGATGCCGACCGCGGTGCCGAAAGCGGCGATGATGATGTCGCGCTGGTCGCCGGCGATCAGCGAGGTCCAGACGGCGACGTTGTCGGCGGTCCCGGCGATGGCGGCGCCGATCACGGGCGAGGGATCTTTCAACAGGCTGAGATCGGGCACGAACCCCGCGAGGATGAGACCCCAGTCGAGCGCTCCCGAGGTGGTGAGCCGTCCGACGACGAGGAAAAAGGAAACGACGACGACCCCGACCATCGCTTGGAGGAGGCTCTCGAAGACCTTCACTCCGCGTCCGCCCGAATCATAGGCGCGCACGGCGATGGCGGAGGCGAGGAAAAGGACGATGCCCACCACCCAGGTTGCGGCGGCTGAGCCATCGAGCGAGGGGATCAGGTTTTGCTGGATCGCTCCGGTGCCGAGGGCGAACTGCGGTAGACACCAGACCATGTTCGCGAGCATTGCACCGATCAGCCAGCCCCACGCGAGGACGGGACTGACGAAGGTTTTCACCGATTCAAAGGGCCGGCGCTGGCTCGAGAGGGTGACGTAGGCGATCGCGCAGAGCATCACCACCCCGAGGATCATGGCGAGCGGCTGTAGCCACATGAGGTGGTAATTCAGAATCACGCCCAGAAAAAGCGCGCTGGCGAGCGACCCGCCGCCGAGGGTGATGGCCGCCTGGAGCCAGCCGGGGCCGGATTTTTTGGCGTAATAGCCGAGTCGTTGGGTGAAGGGAAGGCGGTTGATCTCGGCGAGTTCGGCGGCTTCTTTCAGGTTGGGCTGGTATTCGCTCATGATGGAATGGCCGCTGGGTTCTCGGGTCGCGGCGCGGTTGCGACCTTAGACACCCTGCCGGAAATCCGTTTGCAGATTGGCTGACCTTATTTGCGTCCCAAGGCCCGTCACCGCGCGGGATCTGAGTCTAGTCACGACGGAGGAAGCGTCAAGGCGGAGCGAAGTGGGAAGCTGGCGCGAAGGCGCGGTCGCATCCTCCGATCGCGGGCGGTAGAAAGTCCGGTCGCGTTTAGAGTTGATTGACTCCCTGATTCAAATCTCGCGCCTCAAGCCGCGGGACGAAAGTGCTCCCCTCACATCACCGACGCCGCGAGACAGAACTCAATCATTTCGTGATAGAGGGCGTCTCCACCCTTGGCGAGGACATTGCCGTGGTTCCCGTCGGGAATCAGGCGGAGCTTCTTTGGTCCTTTCGCGGCGGCGTGGAGGCGGCGGGTGTGTTCGACGGGGATGACGGCGTCGAGCTCGCCGTGGACGAAAAAGAGGGGGCGGGTGGATTGCTCGACGCCGTGCAGGGGCGAAACCTGGAAAGGATCGAAGCCGGCGCGGATTCCTCCGGTGCGCATGGTCCCGGCGATGAGCCAGAGGGGAATGTGGCGGTAGATGTTGCGTCGGGCGGAATGATTCACGACGTCGGGCAGGGTCGCGAAGGGGGCGACGGCGACAACGGCGGAGAGGCGCGGTTCCTCCGGCAGAGACTGGAGGAGCACGGAAGCTCCGAGGGAAATGCCGACGGCGCAGAGCTGTCCGGGACTTTCGCCCCGGCTTTCGAGGAGGGCGAGGGTCTGGTCGAGAACGGCGCGGAAGTCGCCTTTTTCGGTGTAGCCAAAGGTGCAGTTTTCCCCATCGCTCTCGCCGTGGCAACGGGCGTCGTAGACGAGGCAGCGGTAGTCGGCGGCGACGAAGCGCTCGGCGACGGCGAGCATGTCCTCTTTCTTGCCGCTGCGACCATGGAGGAGAAAGACGGTACCGCGGGGCGCGGGGGCAGGCCCGGAAAAGGGGACGCCGAGTAGGGCGGCCATGCGTCGCGATTTTTCGGCCTTGCCGGGATGATCGGTCCGTGTCACGAGGACGGCGGCGAGCCCGATCCCGTCCGTGGTCTTGACCCGGAAGGGCTCGAGTTCGAGTCCATATTCGGCGGGCTGCGCCAGCATGGCAAGGTGGCGAGGCTCGAGTTCGTGCCGGTTCGGGGTCAGGAGAAAGGAAGAACTGATCCAGAGAAATCCCAGAAACCCCACGATCGCGAGGACGGTGGTGACGATGACAAAGCGACGGAAGCGGGCGCGCATGGAGCCAATACGATGTCGGGCGGGACAACTTTCACCGCAATTCGTGGCCCGTGATGCTGAGGGCGTAGATCGCGGCGGTCTCGCTGCGGAGGATGATGGGGCCGAGAGAGAGCGGGAGAAAACCGTGGGAAAGGGCGGTCGAGACTTCAGCCGGGGTGAAGTCACCCTCGGGTCCGATCATCACCGTGGCGGCGGTGGGGGGCGCTTCACCTGCTTGCGCACGCTCGGCGAGGAGGGTCTTCAGCGGGCGCGAATCGGGTCCGATCGCAGCGATGAGGCGGAGGGGATCTTTCACCTGACGGACGAAGGCCTCGACTTTCACGGGCGCGGCGACTTCAGGCACCCAGTTCTGCCCGCATTGTTTGCAGGCCTCGATCGCGACGCGCTGCCATTTCTGGCGCTTCTTCTCGAGGTCTTCGCCATCGAGTTGCACCACGGTGCGCTCGGAGAGGAGCGGGACGAGCCGCGAGGCACCGAGCTCGGTCGCTTTTTGGATGATGAGATCCATGTTTTTCCCCTTCGGCACGGCCTGGCCGAGGGTGATGGCGGCGGGCGGGCGCGGGGTGGTGACGACGAGACGGGAGGAAAGAGTCACCGATCCGCGGGACGTCGCGGTGATCTCGGCCTCGGCCTCGGTGCCGGCGCCATTGAAGACGATGACGCGGTCCCCCTCGCGGCAGCGCATCACGTCGAGGCAGTGGTGTGCCTCTTCGCCGTCGAGGACGAGGGACTCGGGATTCCAGCGATCCGCCGGGAGATAAAATCGGTGCTTGGCCATGGGGGGGGACGGGTTTAGTAAACTCCACCAACGCGACTTGTCCACGTCCGCCATGCCCCACGAGATTCCTTCTTCCGACCTGCCTCCGCTGGAGCGTCTCCGCCGCATCATGCATGTCCTCCGCGCGCCGGGCGGGTGTCCGTGGGATGCCGAGCAGACCCACGAGACCCTGGTCCGCCATCTCCTCGAGGAGGCCTACGAAGTAGCCGCGGCGATCCGTGGCGGGGATCGCGACGAGCTGGTCGGCGAACTCGGCGATCTCCTCTTGCAGCCCTTTTTCCACGCCGAGATCGGCGCGGAGACGGGGCGTTTCGATATCGACGATGTTGCCGCCGCGATCTGTGAAAAGCTCGTCCGCCGGCATCCCCACGTCTTCGGTGAGGCCGTGGCCGATACGCCGGAAGCGGTTCTCACCCAATGGGATGCGATCAAGGCGGGTGAAAAGTCCGGATCAGACCCGGTTGGGTCGGGGGCTCAACAGGGTTATCTTCTCAAGAAGGGGAACGAGGGCCAGCCCGCCCTGCTCGCGGCGGCGAAACTTCAGCGCAAGGCGGCGACGGTGGGCTTCGACTGGCCCGATCTGGCTCCGGTGCTCGAGAAGGTGCGGGAGGAAGTCGAGGAAGTGGCTGCGGCGATGGAAGAGGGAAGTGACGATGCCGTGGCCGACGAGATCGGCGACCTGCTCTTTGCCGTGGTCAATCTCGCCCGCAAGGCAGGGCACGAGGCCGAGGTCCTCCTCGATGCGGCAAACCAGAAATTCGTGCGCCGGCTGTGCGCGGTTGAGGATGAACTGGGTCGCGAAGGGCTGCGGCTTGGCGAGGTCTCGCTCTCCGGGATGGACGCGGCGTGGGACCGGGTGAAGGCAGCGGAGCGCGGGGAATAAGAACGCTTTTCGTTTTCCCTCTTCCGAAATCGGGCGTAACTTGGCGGGTGCGTTACTTTCCACGTGACAAGCCTTGGAAGCGGGCGAAAGCTACCGATTCACACCCTCGGATGAAAGCGGGATTGACGAGTATTTTCTTTCTGGGAGTCTGCGGACTCCTCGCCGGTTGCACGACACCTTCGGGTGGTCCCGTGGCAATCACCAAGGTCAATCCCTATCACCTGCAGGGCGGGCCCGTGGTGAAGACGGAGGATCGGATGATCGAATTCGAGGAGCGCCGTCACCTTTATGGGGCGGTCGAGGCGTCGGAGCGACGCGACCTTTACGGAAACTATTTCACCGTGTTCTGGAAGACGGAGAGCCGCACCCCTGCCACGGTGAGATTGGAATATCGTCAGGGCAGCACCGGGCTCACCATCCACACGCAGGAAGTGCTCGTCGACGCGCCGAAGCGCACGAACGAAACCAAATTCAAGATCATCGGCGACGATTACCACAAGAACGGCAAGGTCACTCAGTGGCGTGCCACCGTCGTCGAAAACGGGACCGTCGTCGCCGAATACAAGTCCTACCTCTGGCAGTAACCCTTTTATTGAGCTGATCGCATGAGCCATCAGACTGTAGTCACCCCATCTGTTTCCGCCTTTCCGGTCCGTCCGGCGCGGGAGCCCCGAGAGCAGTCCGGGTCGCAGATGACCTGCGGGGGTAAACCCTTTTCTTCGTGAGTGCGGAAGAATCCATTCGAGTCGGATGCCTGGGCTCGGTGGCTTGGGTAAGAGTAAGTGGTTCCGCGAACCACGAGAACGCCGCCTGCATCAAGGAGTTTCTCTCCGGACGTTTCGACAGGGGCTGGCGTCGTTTCGTGATCGACCTTGGTGATTGCCGGGGGATCGACTCGACTTTCATCGGCATGCTCTACCGTCTCGCGTCGCGTGCCGCGGAGGATCCCACGGGAGTCGTCGATGTCATCAATCCCGGCGAACGCAACGCGAAGTCGATCCGCAAGCTCGGTCTCGATGACCGCATCGGAATCGACCTCGAGGGGATCCGTTGGTTGCGCGAGCGCGAGCTCGTGGACGAGAATCTCGCGAAGCCGCCCTGCTGCGGTCCGCTCGACCGGGTCGAGCACGCCGAATTCGTCCTCGACGCGCACGAGGCCCTCATCGCCGCGAACGAGGAAAACCGGGGCCGTTTTTGTGACGTGGTCGAGTTTCTCCGACAGGAGCTCGAGGCGCAGACGGCGGACAAATAAGGTCTCCAACCGCGGCACCCCATGGAACACGTCGTGTATGCCGCCCTTCTCGTGCTTGCCATTTTGGGCGGCCTGTGGATGTGGTGGAAGCAGCGGCAGGCGGTCGATCGGCTTGCCCGCGAGCGCGACGCCATCGAGGTGGAGGAACGGCGCATGTTCGACTTCCTCCATGGTCTCGGTGAAAAACTCCAGGCCGACCAATCGCCGGGGAATCTCCACCGCTACATCGTCGAGGGAGTCGCCGATGTGATCAAGGGAGATGCCGGGGTGCTTTACCTGCTCGACGTGGAGACGAACCGGCTCGTCCCGGTCTTCCAATCCACCGCGACCGCTCCGGTGCTGCCGGTGCCGGCCGAGATCCTTGCCGAGAAGAACGAGGCGGATGCGGAGGGTCAGTATCGCAGCTACATCCGGCTTGCGACGCTCGTCCCCGCCGACTCGTTCATCGGCCGAGTTTTGCGGGAGGGGGGCGTGCTTCACGTGCCCGATCTCGGCGAGAACAAGGCTTTTGCCGGGAACAATCCCGACCCGCGTTTCATCTCCGGCGTAAGATTGATCGCCACCCCGCTGGTCTACGCGCGCCGCGCCGTGGGGGTGTTGATCGTGACCCGCAAGGGTGGCGAGGATTTCAGCCGGAACGACGAGGAGGTTTTCGGCAGCATCGCCGAGCAGAGCGCCTTCGCCCTCGGCAGCGCGATCGCCCACTCTGACGCGGCGGAAAAGCGGCGCTTCGAACGCGAGCTGACCCAGGCCAGTGAAATCCAGCGAGTCCTCCTCCCGAGGGCCGCGCCCGAACTCTCCGACTACGAGGTCGCCGCGGAATACCGCGCGGCGCGCCACGTGAGCGGTGATTATTATGACTATGTGAGGGTGGACGAGGATCGCTACGGCGTTGCCATCGGTGATGTCTGCGGGAAGGGAATCGCCGCCTCGCTCATCATGGCGATGTGCCGGTCGAACCTCCGCAGCCGCGCGCCGGAGAACCTTTCCCCGGCCTCGGTCCTGCATTCGGTGAACCACTCCATCTTTCCGGACATCCGCGAGGACATGTTCGTGAGCCTGCTCTACCTCATCCTCGAGCGGGGCTCGAAGGAGGTTACGGTGGCCC